>ERZ773233.313-NODE-313-length-34568-cov-6.052444_pt1 | contig 34568 bp, 30 predicted proteins | sample MGYA00580991_ERZ773233 | MGnify/ENA primary metagenome ERZ773233 (study PRJEB29015, sample SAMEA2738178) | human oral metagenome | biome: human oral; feature: human-associated habitat; material: saliva | place: China | collected 2161 ...
GTATGATTGAAATAGGGAGTGTTTCTGTTTAATCGTTACCATCCAATTGTTTATGTTACCAACTTCCTCACAATCACATTTACCACGATACAAACCACCATGATCACCAGTGCAAGCACTGAACCCACTCCGTATTTACCGCTTTGTATCGCATCAAACATAACAAGTGTCAGCACCTTCTGCCCGGGATATACCAAAAAGATAATGGAACCTATTGTAGTCATGGTGGTAGTAAATGCATTGGCAAAGGACATAAAAAGATAGTCCTTACTTAGAGGCAGAACCACGTCCTTTAGCTCGTCTATCCTTGAACCTCCAAGATCCCTTACCGCACTGAGTGCCTCAGTATCTATCATTTCCATAGCTGAATTCCCCATCTTTGTGGAGAATGGTAACTGCTTAAAAAGTACGTTAAGTACAACTATTGCCGAAGTTCCGACAAGTAAAAGCGGAGGCTTGTTAAAACTTAATATATATCCCAATCCGAAAAAAGTGCCCGGAATTATGTAGGGAAAACTTGCCGTCATATCAAGGAATTTCGCTATACGAAGCTTTCTTATCTGCATATAATAAGCTATCATAAACCCTATGATACTTCCGAAAATAGCAGAGATAAGACTGTATACTATACTTCTTAGCAGGCTTTCATCCAGATAAACAATGCTTTCTTTGATATTTTTAAGGCTGAGAGTCATATTTCCCTTTTTCATGGAAGTAAAAGCCGAGAGTACCAAGGAAGCGTATTGAATACCTATCCACACAATAAAAAACAATGCCGCTATTTTTATAATATTATAAATGATCCCGTTTCGTTTCAGATGCGACTCTCCCGAACTTATCCCGTGTGTTGCTGCCTGCATATTCTTAAGGCTTTTTTGATAAAAAACAAATACCAAAAGTGCCGGAATAAACATTAATATATTAAGGCTCGCCGCCTTATGCAAGTTCCCCTCGGCAATTACCGCAAAATAACTTTCAGTTGCCAGTACATTGAACTTGCCTCCTATTATGGCAGGCGTTCCGAAGTCCGATATGCTTTTTAAAAAGCTTAATATAAATGCCGCCTTTATTCCCGAACTCATATTCGGAAGTAATATGTCTTTGATAATATCATCAGTCCTTGCTCCCAGACTTTTGGCACTGTCTATCATATATACCGGAATATTTTTAAGTACACCGTATATAAGCAGTGATGCCAGCGAAAATTCACTGAGCAACTGCATAAATACTATGCCCCACATTCCGTATGGCTGTATGGACAGGTGTAGCAGTCTGTAGCTTATAAGCCCCCTTCTTCCGAATAGATTGATATATGAGAGGGCACTTACAAATGGCGGACTTATCATGGTCAACATCAAAAATGTTATCAGTTTATTTCTTATAAATTCTTTTTCTATATATAAATAAATCGCTACACAGCTGCTTACTATGACGGTAAGACTTGCCGTAAGTATACTTAAGTTTAGTGTATTGAATAAAAGTTTTGTGTTTTTAGTTATTATTTTTCCAAGCTCAGTGACATTAAAGGCACCCTTATAAATGAATGCCTCTTTTAAAATGTAAAAAAACGGCATAAGTATAAATATACCTACCGATACCGTGAGTGTCAGTATTATCAATATATCCATAAACTTATGCCATTTTCTTATATTCATCTTATACCTGCTTATTCTTCTATCTTACCTTCTGCGATCTTTGCAAACTCTGCGAGTATTCTCTCTCTGTCAGTTCCGAATGTGCTAAGATCTTCCTTTATAAGCTTATCCTTAGGAAGTCCGAGCTCCAAGCCCTTTACTCCCGGCTTAACTATCTGTGCGCTGTCCTTACCGTCAAGCTCAGCTATCATCTCTTGAGCTTCGCTAGTAAGCATAAAGTCTACAAATGCCTTTGCAACATCCTTATTATCACTTCCCTTAAATATAGCTACTCCTTCCGGTACCCATGGAATCGCATCTTCCGGATACACAACAGTAAGTCCGCTCTCCTCGGCTGCATCAAATGCTGACTTATCAACAGGGATGATACCTATAGCAAATTCTCCTGCCTGTGTCTTTTCTTGAGGATCCTTACCTCTCTTACCGTAGAAAGCTATATTTGCATTTAGCTTCTTAATGTACTCCCAACCGGCTTCTTCTCCGTACTGGTCTAAAAGTCCCTTTACTACCGCATAATTTGTACCTGAAACTGCAGGGTTGCTCATGATGATCTCACCCTCATATTTGCTGTCTGCAAGCTCTTCCCATGTCTTAGGTACTGTGAGTGATTTTTCTTCAATAACGCTGTTATTTACTAAAAATCCGGCAACGGTTATACCCTTTGCTATCCAGGCTCCGTCCGCATCCTTATACTCGTCTGCTATGTCTTCTGAATTGGGAGACTTGTATAATTCAAGCAAGCCGTCATCCTTAGCAGCCATAAATGCATCAAGACCGCCTCCGAACCATACATCAGCCATAGGCTTTCCTTCAGCCTTAGCTCTTGAGATGACCTCACCGCTTGACATTGAAAGGAATTCCACCTTAGCTCCTGTCTGCTTGGTAAACTCATCAAATAAGGTCTTGTACTTATCGCTGGTAGCCACTACATTAAGTGTTCTTCCGTTAAAATCAACCTTTGCAGCTTCCGCTGTGGTTTCTTCACTTGACTGCTCGCTGCTTGCCGCTTCTGTAGCTGTAGTTTCAGCCGCCGTGGTCGCAGCGGTATTAGAGCCGCATGCTGTAAGTGCCATAATAGATGCACATGCTAAAAATAATAAACTTTTCTTCATAACTCCTCCTCTGAATATACCTTGTGTGAATTACACATTTCATAAAACTAATTGTTTTTGTTAAATCGACCCGGTGTACAGTGTCATTGATATTTAATTAATATCAGCAATAAGAGAGTGGATCTTATATATGTTACAATCTATTGACAAAATGGTAATACAGCCGGATATCAACAATACATTAGACCGATGCCTTAAACCGCTGTACTTCCCCAATAATATTTAAACTGATTACTGTTTTATACATATTGTACAGTATTAAAATACCCGCAGTACATCTAAATATAAATGATGTCGGTACAGCCGGATAACCCGATTTCAACTAACAGTCTCTTGAAAAAGAAAATCCGTTCTTGCTCAGCACTTTCGTGTGATTGTGAACAGGCTGCTAAGCCAAGCGAGTTACATCAGCAGCTAAAGTATGTAAATTTGCAGTCGACTTATTCAAACGACTTCATTGTATCATAGAAAGTTACATAGGTAAACCGATTTTAATATACATATAAGCTCAGAATATTAGAATCGTTACAGTTCAGCCAGGTCATTCATCTTCGTCAAAAAATATGTCTAGTGTAGTGTATCGTTGATATCTAGCCTTATTACTACTTTGTCAATAGATTGTAACATACTCATAATCAAAGAAACTTGAAAGTTACTCTACTATGCCTATATTAATTAAATGCCAATGATACACTACATTAGAAAAATTATATGAAGTACCTGAAATACATTATAAAACATACTTTATAAAATTTTCTTAAAGACTTCTTGTGCTGTCTCTTCACTGTCCACTGACATAAAAAACCTTCCGATATGACAAAATCTAACACCTTTAATTCTTGTTACTTCTTCCAATTCTGCTTTGCTAAGCCCTGCCCATTCCTTAGGAAAGGGCTGTCTTTGCTTATTAGTTTCCTCCAAACTTGGAGGTATCGCTATAATACAAAACTCTCCATCCATGCCTATATATGTGCCGTACAAAAGCTCCTTAGCCTTGGGGTTTTCACTTTTTAAAACCGTAATCTGCCAATTAGTAACATATTTCTCTAAATTTAATACCTTATTACTTGATTTGCTTATTTTATCCTCGACAATATCTATGGCTTTGTATTTTGATATAAATGATTTGATAAGATTAGACAAAACTGTATAAGCAAAATCAACTGCTTTTATAAAACAAGCATCACTATCTGCACCCTCCTCATCCCAACCGGGGTTAAATCCTGAGATTATAGTGGATATAGTCAGCTCTTCACTTAATGGAAGTTGCCCATTATCCCTCCCGTCAATCCACCTAACCAGTTTGTTATCTATATCGCTAAAACAAGCCTCAAAATATGCATCCTGACAGTTATTTTCCAATAAGACATCTTTTCCGTATCTATTCCACAATAAGCCAAAACTTGAGTACTTGATCCCATCATCTCGCTTTTCTTCAAAGCTTCTTTGATGATGATCGTAAGCATTTATTTTAATATCATATACTCCGCCTACATCATACATAATTATATCAGGAGCCTTATCCTGTGCAGACACAGCCCTGGTTCTGAATAACTTAACCTCCATAATCATGCTAAGTAAGGCAGTTGCAAAGACTTCATCCGCATGAAATACGCCCGCATGGGTAATTGCATTTGCTTCTTCAATATTTCTTACAAGTTCGAATTTTTTATACATATACTTCCTTTCGATATTGTAATACTGTGTGACAGTTACTGTGCCACTCAAGTAAATAGGTTACTATAAATACATGCTTAAGGCAATGATTTATGTTTTATGGGCTTGATAGGATGTTGGGATATTGGAATTGAGCTGCGTCCCCTTATCGGGGTTATCATTTCTAAACATACGACATGTAATTAAACATGGATTGTCTATTGTAAGTTTCCGTCCCCTTATCGGGGTTATCATTTCTAATCTAGGTTACTGGATTTAGAATTAGGATTTGAGGACGAAAAGTTTCCGTCCCCTTATCGGGGTTATCATTTCTAATCACTTTGGAAATATACTATAAAATGCAGGGAATATTTAGTTTCCGTCCCCTTATCGGGGTTATCATTTCTAATCATTATGTACGATATCGGTGGCAAGTATTCAGTGTGGGATAAGTTTCCGTCCCCTTATCGGGGTTATCATTTCTAATCAAATGATCATCAGAAGAAAGCTGTTTCTACTAACTATCGTTTCCGTCCCCTTATCGGGGTTATCATTTCTAATCCAATACCGGACATCTCTATATTAAGTGTAATAAGGTTTCCGTCCCCTTATCGGGGTTATCATTTCTAATCAACTGGAGAGGTGTCTAAAGGAGGATCTGATGGAGCAGTTTCCGTCCCCTTATCGGGGTTATCATTTCTAATCACACAATCCAGAGAACTATCAATATCCTTACGATAGTTTCCGTCCCCTTATCGGGGTTATCATTTCTAATCACCCATTTTGCAGTATTTGTATCTCCAGGAGTTATACATTTATAGTTTCCGTCCCCTTATCGGGGTTATCATTTCTAATCGGTATTACACAAGTTTATTCTAATGATCGCTTTTATGAAGGTTTCCGTCCCCTTATCGGGGTTATCATTTCTAATCAAGGTAAGAATGATTTACTTTATTGTTTAGGAGATGTTTCCGTCCCCTTATCGGGGTTATCATTTCTAATCGCCGCATAGCGAAACACTCAATCGACGGAGTAAACTTTGTTTCCGTCCCCTTATCGGGGTTATCATTTCTAATCCCTACCCCTTGCCAAGCCCCATAAAACGGGGCTTGAAAATGCCATTTGCGTGGCAAAGCTATTTTTCTATTATTTTAGGTAGGAATTATTATTAGTATTATCGCTACCGCCTTTATTTACAGTAGCCGTCTTAAAATAAAAATTCTTGGTATTTTTCTTTACTATAATACCGCATATTTGCATCATTAATATCTGCTTAATAACTTCTTTGTGTTGAAAGCTATAAGCTGTTCCAGGACTTCGTAAGTATATCACAGAATTTAATTTATACCAAGCATATATTTATCAAGCCTTATTACATCTTAGTTATATTATCACCACCTCCTCAAATTCATCCTCATTAAATTCACCGTATGTTATAATTTCACTATCCTCATAAAGCTTATATATTCTTACATTATCTTCTTTACAAATAAGCCTTTCAAGACCTGTTATAAGTTTAATATATTGTTTTTTATTAAGTTTTGCTTCAAAAGCCGATTTTTGCACTCTGCTTCCAAAGGATGATAAATACTTGGATAGTTTAAGTCTATGCTTATCATCGGTGATATCATATATTATTAGTACTCTATATTTTAACTCAATATATCTCTCTTCTTTCGACTCTTTTTTCATATCTATATCCTTTATTTATATACAAAACCCGGATGTGATTGTAATTATCCCTGACCCTATAACAACTCTTCTTTCATATCTACATCCTTTACCTGTGAAATCAACTTTATTTTATTCTCAGAGGCTTATAATTTGTAAAGTCTTCTTCATCAACACAGGCGGCAAGTGTTTTTACCTGCCACCATATTGCACGCCTGAAACTTGTAGGAGAGTCCAAATATTCAAGGTAATTTATATTTTTTCGCATTTTTTCTTCAAGTTTTCTTACACATATTTTGATTGCATTATCTGACAGTTGTACTGCTCCTGTTTCTTCATCTGTAGTAAACTCTTCTTTACTTATTTCTCTTCCCTGAACTAAGCTAAGTATTGTAGCATCTGCCAGTACTGCCCTCCACTCTTCTATCATATCGCTTACAAGTGCCGGATGATTTTGCTTTATTTTATGGATAAAACCTATATAAGGACTGAGATCTCTATTTTGGAGTTCTGCATATATCTCGTAAAATATTATTGTGTAGGCAAAACTCAGCATAGAGTTAAATGCGTCCAAGGGAGGCTGTCTGCTTCTCCCATTAAAAGCAAACTCCTCCCTTACAATTTTTGACAATGCCCGAAAATACTCCTTTGCAGCCATTCCCTCATAACCCATTACTTCATCTATGCACTCACACTGTGATATTTTATTCTCATATATCTCTATTCTTTGGAGTTCTTCTCTTATGTCCTTGTCTGAATTTTTCTCATATCTTTTCAGTATGATCCTTTGATTATGTACCTTGGCTTTTTGTACCTTTATGGCAAACTCAAGGCAGTCACCGTCATTATCACTCAAATACACTTGGGCTTTGAGTCTTTTTGCATTAAAGTGAGCGGTGCTTTCGAGTCTGCCAAAGTATTTTCCTTTCGTAGACAGATAAGTAACCTTTATACCGTTTTCAAGGCATAGCTTTTGTGCAGGTATTGTCATTGATACATTTCCGAATATCATAATAGATTCCAGAGTTTCCTGCGGTACCATTCGCTTTAAGCCATCTTTACACTCTACAACAACTTTTCCTTCAGATACGGTAATTTTTGAACCCTGTTCTGTAATATAAAGGCAGGACATACAAACCTCCTTAGGATATTAGAATCAATCTGATTTCAGTGAATCTTCACTATACTTACTCAAGCAACAAGCTCCAAACTGATAAACTGTATTATTAAATCTTGTACACTTAATCATCCTTGGCGATACCTGTGTATCTCTATCATGACCGACTTTATTGAACTTTATACTAAGCCACTTAGCTGTGAACTTGACCGCCTTAGTTTTCTCAAAACTCGGATATATTATAGTTTTACTTACGAAACCTGCTCCTCCACCCAAATAGCATATATACTTATTATTAAGTTTGGGAGCTTTAGTAAAGTTGCTTGTAAACTTATTCTTATAATCGGCTGAAAAAAGCTCTATAGCTTCAAGTATATCTTCTATACTGTATTTGCAGAAACTGCTGTCTATAGTTATGCTAAATCTTATCTTTACATTAGGCTTTATACACTCTCTATACAGCGGTAGGGCAACCTCTCTTGCAGATAGGCTAAAATCAAGCTTTTGACAAATACACATATCTTCATCGGCTATATACTCACTATCAGATACCATAAAACCTCTTAGACTGTCATTTACTTTATTACCCATCTTACATTCGGGATTGGAAAATAAGTTCTTATGAAAAATCTCAGTGTCTATCTCGCCCATAGCCTTGCCAAGTGCCTTTTCCCAATCTCCGGGCTTTGTACTCTGACCTAACTGCCTTACTGCAAGTTCCAGTTTATCACCTGTCTTTTTTGCATATTCCTTATTCTTTATAAGATACGCAGCTGTAAGAATTGTTCTAAACATACCCTTTAGGCTGCTGCCGGGTACATAAACCAGCCCCCTTCCATCCCTTACAAATCTATCTATACCTTTTTGTTTTATTCCTTCTTGTTTTGTTCCTTTTTGTTTCGTTCCGCCTTGTGAAGTATCTTCAGTATCGAGTAAGGGAATTGTCTTACTTTTCCACTTTTCATACACTTCACTGCCTATATTATTTTCCTTTAAAAAAGCGGCTAAGTCTTTACCGGAGTCAAGCATATACTCCTGATATCTTCTAAGCAGATTTCTTCTAATCAGATATTCAAACATTTCTTTCGTATCTATAAGTACGACCTTATTCTTAAAAAATATGGCTTCTTTTTTATTGGTATTATAACCGCTTCCTATAAAAACCGGTCCCAGTGTTGTAAGTTCAATATCATATTTTTTCAAATAAGCTCCCATTACCTCACCCCCATAAAAAACGGTATGCCGTATCTATATACAGGATGTGTGCCTATATTTTTATCTCTCTCCGACACATCATATATATCACCTGTAAATTCATTAATATATACCGAGCCTGCCTCAAGCATATATATGTCTTTCTTTTTTCTAAATGTATTCGCATAGCTTGAAGATGCTATAAAACCGCTTCTTTTAACAATTATATATGAGGCTTTATCAAGACTTTTTTCAAGTTCCTCTTCTTTAGGTAAACATATCGATAAGGACATATATTGTTTGTAGCCCTCCTTATTCTCAAGGCTTTTTATTACATCCTCACTTGGAGTTATTATCTCTGATTTGAATTTTCCGTAGCCTGAGGATACTTTACCTCCTATACCGGTATGGGATAAACTTTTTATAAGTTTATTAAGCACTTCAAAGTCTTTTTCTTCTTCAAAGCCTACAAAAAAGTATAAACCGCTTCCCTTTTTATACTTAAATACTTCTATGGCATACAGGTTATTTACCTCATCTTCTTTGGCACTTTGCATTGATACTTTTTCAACTAAAGAAAAATTTCCCAAATTGTTACTGAATGTATCCTCTTCCTGCTTTATATCCAAGTTTCCTTCTATAAAATCTCTAAACTTTGACAGAGGTATATACTTTAACTTTTTCAATGCTTTCTTTATTACAGAATCACCTTCATTATCCTTTTTTAATTGTATAATGGGCTTCGGTACATAATACTCATCCTTTATATAGGGAAATGCATTGGAAATTTTTACTTTTCCTTTTTTAAATAAATCCAACATCACATCAGATAAGTTATATTTTAATGCTTCTATAAATAAAGCCGAAAATATAGTGTCTGCACTAAGTACATTTTGACTTTTTTCCAGACCGCCTCTGCCAAAATGAACAGCCGTACTAAATTCTAATTTTAGTATTTTATACTTCATACTACACTTCCTTTAATATATTCTTGCAGCTTTCTATTACTTTTTTACAATTTTCATCTTCCTCATCTACTATTAATGCCTTTACATACAATTCTTTTATATCCACTCTGCCATACCCTCTTGAGCCGTTTGCACCCAGATAATCGTATTTTAAGAGTTTAAAAGCCATTTTGAGCAGCTTGAAATCTTCCTCTATTTCGCTCTCATTTTCTATATTGTAGATAAGGCTCATATTGTACTTTATACCTTTTATCGCCCTTTCTATCTGCCTTGGATTGGCTACACCGGTAGACCTTGTAATAGTATTTTCAAACTTTATTTCTGTAGCATCCATATCTGAGTTTTCCAGCTCTTCCCTGCTTTCCTCGCTCATAAATATATCCGAAAAATAAATTCTGCTCGTCTTAGGATTCTTAGACTCTGCATGACCAAAAAGTCTTTTTATCCTATCATCATCTTGATTATGTTCTTTTGGAAGCTTTCCGTCACTTAGCTGCTTTGATAAAAGAGAGCGAAGCTTCCCCTTAAGGCTGCTTCCGGGTATCATAGGTAAGTCATCCTGTATATCTTTTATTACTACCGAGTCAACCGCTCCTATTGCAGCAAATTGTGAACCTCCGCCTATATGAAGTCCTGTTAATGACTCTATAACTCCGCTTATTTCAAGTTTTCCATACATATCTTTATCCTCCTATTCATCCCTTCCGCCACGATATTTTCTATATGCAACCAAAGCTTCCATGTAATGGCAAAATAATATTAACTTACTTTTATCGCTACCTATTTTATCTATTTGCTCTATAAGCTGAGCCTCTTCCACAAAACTTCTAACTGTTGCTTCTCTTCCTGCCTCATATATGGTATGCAGCTTAAAATATTGTATTTTCACTCTTATGGCATTATCCAAAGTATTTGTCTTTATACGCCTTGCTTTAACATATATATCACTTAGCATTGCCAGCAGTTTTCTGATTTTTGAAGTTGTAAGAATCTTTCTATTCTCCATAAGTTTTAATATGACTTTTTCAGCCTGCTCTACATAATTATCATTTTCAAGTACTATAGGTGTTCTCTTCTTTTCCACTACACCTCTTCCCTTAAAACTTCTATCATCATACATCTTTTTTGTCCTCCTCTTTTCTTATCAGATAACTATAGATATATATAGCAGTTATTACCTGCCTTGTATCCTTATCACTTAGCATCCACTTATACACATTTTCTTTGAATTTTTGATATATATTGCTCTCTTCCTCACTAACCTTTCCCTTAGGCTCAAGCCTTGCAAGTGTATAGGCAAGTCTTGCAAGGTTTATCTTATTATCTTTTTTTCTGAAAAGTTCCAATAAATTGTATAAAAGGCTCTTTCCTTTATCCTCCACAAAGTCAAAAAACTCACTGATTAGAGGGAATTTCTCTCCCATAACCTCATCAATAAACTCTTCCCAGTGATAAGAATTATCTTTATCGAAAACTGTCAATGCATTTTTTCCGTCCAGTTTTTTAGAATATTCTTCCAATTCACCTGTTTTTGCTGCCATATATGATATGGGATACTTGGGCATATATATACCAAAGCCTGCCGATATACTAAGAGTTCCTTGTGTGTATTTTTTCAAATTTTTATACAGGTCTACAGCAAATTCCAGTACATCCCTCCAAGCACCTACTACGAATACATCATCTCCACCGGAGTATATTACTGCCATTTTTCTTCCGTTTTCTTTATCTTCTTCACCAGTTTTTTCCAACACTGTAAAAGGTATTTTATACTCCGGTTTTTTCAATATATGGTTGATATTATATTTAAAAAACTGTGTAAGTTTCCTCGAAAATGCTGCTGATTTGGAAAGAGTCTGATCCTTGGGAGCAAATCCTCCGACAAAAGCCTTTCCTAGGTTATCTATATCGGCTCTTAATACACCCAACCTTTTTATTCCCTCAGCATTAGTCAGTAAGCCTTCAAGTGTATCCGCCTTATGATAATCTCCTGCATAAATGGTTTTTACAAAATCTTTTCCTTTATATAGACTGTTTTTTGAGTATGCACGAATAAGTATATCTTTTTTTGATTTTAGGTACTCTGTGCCTTCCTTTCTGCTTATATTTTCCGCACCCAGCCAACCTTTTTTATAGATAGGCAGTATTCCGTCTTTTTTACTGTTCACCACCGTAAATATTTCTCTTTTAAGTATGTTTTTAGAAAGTTTTGCAAATCCGCTACAAAGACCGCACACGCCTTCACTATCTAAATTGTCACAGCTATGACAGATCTTACATTCTCTTTCACTGTCGGAGTTTTTTTGATTATTCAAGCTTAGTATCTGAGTTGCATTATACCTTTTTAACTTATCTTCAGATATCGCACCTGATACCCTGCTAAAACATTGGCTGTATGCCCCTTCCGGCTTATTCAAAAAGTCATTGCATGAACAGGCTGTAAATCCGCTTCCTATAAATAAATCAATGCCGAAAATCTCTTGCATCCATGCCCTTAAATCAGTATCAAATTCAGCAATCAAAGCCTTTGTTTGCTCTGTATTGGCAAATATAAAGTAGGCATGTCCGCCACCTACATACAAAAGATTAGCTCTTGAAAGTGACAATTTTGCCAAAAGTTCATCTATTACATTTTCAAGAAGTATCTCAAGATAGAAAGATCTTGACCTTAAGTTTTTAAGTACATCCTCTTTTCCGTATTGACCATATATAAATGCTTGAATACCTGAAAAGTCCATGCTGTAAAGCATAATACTTTTTTCTTCGTAAAATTCCTTGGAATCGCCATATATCTTTTCTTGATTTTGCAGCATATCTTTTTCTGATAAATACTCAAATATGCAACTGCCTATTGCCAAACTTTGCTTTATATGCTCATAAAGCGATATGTCCGACTTATCATCATTGTCAGTAATTAAAGGGATATAAGAAGCAGTCTGCTCCAATACTTCTAAACATGAATTAATAAAATCCAAACTACATTCCGCTTCCTCTAATTTCTTTGACAACATCTCATTAATCACTTTATAAAAATCATCTGCCGGCTTTAGAGTTTTTTCTTTCGGAAAGTTTATTTCTTCATCTTCGTACAAAATACTTGAATTATATCCATATGTTTGATTATTTCCATTTAATGTATTAAATATACTGCTTAGATTTTTACCCTTTATAAAGTCAAAACCCTCTTCTTTAAATGTTTTTTTGTCAAATGCAGCCGCTATTTTTTCTGCAAGATATGTTATGTATATATATGCATCCTTATCCTCAGCTTTATTAACTTTGCTGATAATCTTATTCATATAATACAGCAAGCTGTTAAATATAAATTTATTATTCATATCTGCATTTTTATCACTCATTATATGCTATACCTCCCATTCCTATTCCTGCCTTTATCCCTACTCCCGAATATGTGCCGAAAAACATAAGCATATGTGCAAGATTTACAAGTTGAGCAGGACCTTTTATATTTAAGCTAATTTCTCCCATAAATGAAGGAATCCTGACACCCTCAAGGTGAAAAAATGTACTTCTTAACTTATAGCCGCTTATTTCAATATATTCTTCAAAATTTTCAAGAACAGATTTGCTAAATATCTCCATGTCTGTAGCAGCCATATCAAATTTGAGCATTAAACTTTGAAAAATAAGTCTTACACTTGGAAATATACAATATCTTCCATCCTGCTTAAATGATGTTGGCGTTAAAAACCTTATCTTTAGCACTCTCTTATGATTCTGTAAGTAGTATTTTTTTACCATATCTCTGTAATCCATACTTTCTTCATTAAAAGATTTTATTTTTATATTCTTGTCCTTATGTTTTAGATATATAAGATTTTTACTTTTAATTATATCCGCTATATTCTCTTTTGCTTCAACACTAAGTGTATTAAGAGTCCATATTACTTTACCGTTATCTTCGGTTATATATTGGCTATAAGGATGCAGGCTGCTCTCATGTAAAATACCTGCATAGCCGCTATCTATATTTTCCATTATAAAGCCTTGAAGAAGAGAACCTAAAAAGTCATTTCGCCCCTTATCAAGTTCCCCTTCAAGCTCGAATTTAATTGTGTTTAACATCCGTCCTCCGTAAGTTTTTATACTGTTACATAAGAGCCTTCAATCCTTTATTCATCTCTTCATAAGAGTTCCAATATTCGGACTTGATATTAAAATCGGTATATGTAAATAAACTTTTTATCATGTCCATAACATTTTTTGTACTAAACCCTGTCTTATTTTTTATATAGTTGTCATCTATAGATGCGATATCATGGGCTGCTATATTTCTTACCTTTTCTTCTACGTTTCTAAGATTTGTTACAAGCTCAGAGAGTTTAATGTCATTTATAACAGCTTCTATAAGATAAACCAAAGCTTCCGACTTTACATAAGTCAATGTAAAATCCTTATCGGGGTTTATTCTTCCGTCTTTGTTATGTTTAGCTCCATAGGCACTGTTTACTATCTCTTTTATACTCATTGTATGGTTAGGCAGTTTTTCTTTTGTTTTATTTTGATCCCAAAATCGTACATTGTTAGTTGTCCTGCAATATTTTTCAATATCCAAATTTCCTTTTTTCTTCAATATCACTTCGAACATTTCTTCTATTATAGGTGTTATACCTCTGATAAAATCAATATATTCTTCTCTTTTCAGTTTTATGGAAAGCCATAGTGCATATTCAAAAATCTTTCTTGCATCAGTACCCTTTACAGGAGTACAATCAAAGCCTGTTTCAGCAGATAAATTATTTACCATCTTCATATGCATACTAAGTCTATACTTTGCAAGTTCCAACTGTTTAATATAATTAACCGTAATGTGCTTTTCCATATCCGCCGCTACAGAATATGCTGCTCTGTAATCGTAATCATCTATATGTTTTTGTATTATTTTTTCTTGCCTGAGCTTTGATAATGAAGGACAGTGCGGCTCTCTGCACCTATTTATATTTTCACTTTCTACTGCTACATTCATTTCCCAAAATGTATTCCAATCCGGATTGTTATCATTTCCCTTACTGTTCATTTTCTTTTCAGGAGTGTCTACTTGAATAAGCTTACAATCATATTCTTTCAGATCCTGTAAGACGATTAATGCACTCTTCATAGCCGGAGTTCCGGATGAAACATTTATAAAAAGTTGATCTCCATCCTTCTTTTCTTTAATTATTTTTTCAATCAGAACCTCAAATTCTTTATAAAACTGGTCATACTCCTGAACATTTACTTTATCCTTTGCATCTATAATCTCGTATTCTATGTTCACATTTTTTAATTCAGATAATTTTTTTATAAAAAATATATAGCGATCGTCTTTGTTGTGATTATCCCACATTTCTTTACTTAGATATAAGTAGACTTTATCAATATCATAATGTCTGCATATATGTAACATGGAACCATCGTAAAAATTTTTATCTGAAACCGGATCAGTACCACCAATTGGCGAAAATAATATATTCATCTTACCCTCCTAACACTAAATTCTTACAGTAATATTATAATCCTTGCTTAAATATAAGGTAATTTTGCCATTTTTTCAATATTATTCTTAAATATTTTTAAGTATTTTTTACAGTAAATAGACCTATATCTTATATTTTGTGACTTTTTATTAAATTATTTTAACAGTGAATAGTGTTATTAAACGGCTTTTGCCGCTACTCTTCCTCCTCCTTCTCTTTTTTTGCTGCTTGGAGTTCGAGGGCGGTTTTGGCGAGGCTTATAAGCCCCAGACCGAGGAGGGTTGCTGACAGTTGCCAGCCTTCGAGTTTGGTTTCTCTGACGATGTCAGAGAGAAGGTTTGTGCTTGCCTGTGATATCATATCTTTTTCCATAGTGATTCTCCTTTTTTGTTTTAGTTATTTATAATAGGCTTCTCCTTACTTGGAGAAGTAGAGTTTGAGGGCGTAGGTGCATACTCCCGTTAGGCATACTATGCCTAAAGATGCCGCTGTGTGCTTGCCCTTTAGCTCGACATCTATGTTTGTATTCACCTTGATTTCGGTTTTGACGTTGCTTTGGAGTTCCGTTGTCGGGAACCTTTCAGACAGTTTTATGATATCTTTTATCATTGCAATACTCTCCTTATCTTATACAATAGTAACAGCTTAAGTTGTTTGCTAAACGTTTAATGATTACTATATAAATTATATCAAACGAGCATTATTGATTTATATTGGTAGATAAAAAGCATTCCTCACCCAACTTTATTTATCTTTAAGTAGCGTAAAATAAGCATTTTTATTACTTTTTAGTTTCTCTTTACACCCACTAATTAATTTGATATATTTTTAATCATGTTTTCAACAAGATATGAATGATTATTTATTTGTATATAGTTAGGTTAACTTATCCTTGTTAGTGTAGTGTATCATTAACATTTAATTAATATCAGCAATAGTATAGTAACTTTCAGATTTCTTTATTATGTATCTTATACAATCTATTAATAAAGTGGTAATAAAGCCGGATATCAACGATACAGTACACTAATATTTTTTACTTTTGTCTCACAAAATTATGATAGCACACTTATATATCGCTTAATATTCGTATTCAATGCAAGACTTTAAACCACTTTTATTCCTATAAAATAAGTGTTAAAATAGATTTTAAACAAAAATAACAACCACTTTTATTCGGTTTTAAAGGAGGCAAGTATGGACTCTAAAGAAAAAATTGATATTTATATCCCTAAAAGAGTATCTCAAACACTTAAAAATGATGCGGAACTTTTTGAGATATTTAAAAAGGATAAAGGGAATAAGATAATGGAGATAAACCTGAATTCTTTTATAAATATATTAATAAAAGAGTTTTATAATACTTATATAAGCGAGTATAACAACTATTATAATAATATTTACAATGAACTAGATAACTTTGGTATTCAAAATAATGATAAACTTGCAAAAACAATTATCAATAAATTCATATTTTCATCCGATTATAAAAAAAGAGGTACTCAATCCGAAAGGCTCTCTTTTAAAGCAACGGAAAAGTCCGGAGCCCAAGGGGTACTTGAGGCTATTGATGAGGTTAATGAAATTGACGATTCAATATCACAGTACCTTGGCAGAATGCTGATAGCTTACTCACGAAAGCCCTTATATGAAAGAGAAAGGATCATATTCAAAAGTATTTATGATAAAATAATTCATTGTTGTAAAAAAAAGCAAAGTTTTTCATTCACCAATTCCATAGATGGCAACAAGCATACCGTTATGCCTTACTCTATTTCACTAGGCAAGGAAGAGTTATTCAATTACCTGCTTTGCTATACTTATGATGAAAAGGGCGGTATTAAAACATACACCTATAGACTTAGCCGAATTACTAATATAATAGAAAGTAATATTAAAATCCCTTACTCTGATGATGTTAAAGAGCAGTTTGAACTAATTGAAACTTACGGATCTGCATATGCCTTTAATGAAAATGTAGAAGCCTGTGTGCTGTTAAATAAAGCCGGCATCTCTTCTTTTAGACAAATATATTTCGGCAGACCTAAGATTAAAGATAAAAAAGAAACTGATGACGGTAATTACCGCTACTACTTCAACTGCTCACAGTACCAGCTATACCTTTATTTTCGCAGGTTCAATGCCGGTGAAGCCTTTGTTGAATATCCGAAGGAGTTACAGGACAAGATAAGAATTTTTCATGAAAAATCATTGTACACTTATACGACCAAAAAATTATCTAACGATTAGTATTCCCGGATAAAACTAAAATATAGGGTGCGGTATTAACTTTGCAAAGAAACTGTTTTGAGACTGCACCCTTACTATGATTTTTATATCCTCATAAAGATCTTTATACGATGATAGCAAGACTACTTGGTGATACAGAAAAAATTTTATATCCTCATAAAGATCTTTATACTTTTGAATTTAGAGTCTTTTTTAACTTTCACGTTATCAAAGCCTATTTTTAACATGCCTTTTATCTATTACTTTTTTCTAATTACTATTGGTCTATAAAAAATAAATTATTGCATCTTAGCTCAAATAGTGCTAAAATTAACTTGAACATCGTTCATATTGAAAGGTAAATATATGAATCCAAAAGTTACGTCCAAAGAAGAATTAATAGAGATAGGTAAACAAATAGTAAAAGAAGAAGGAATCGGCGCCTTAAATATCCGAAGTTTATCGAAAAGATGCGGTATTGCAAGCGGTTCTGTATATAACTACTTTTCCTCAAAAGAAGGACTTATGCTATGTATCGTAGAGTCTATATGGGACGAGATATTTGATTTTAACCTTCTTAACTCAAAAAAACATATAGTTTTGCTTGTTGAAACTATATTAAATTCTATTGAAAACGGCAAAAAATCTTATCCTGATTTTATAGCTATTCATTACCTGAATTTTAATAAAAAGAACTTAAACCAAGATAAAAATAAGATGATTTTGTATTTTGAAAAGATAAAAAAGCTTTTGAAGTCTTCGTTGGAAAACAGTGGTGTTAAAACTTTCAACAATCATATAGACTCAGATGCTTTTGTTGATATTTTATTTAATTTAATAATCAGTCAGTTTTTTATGGCTATTGATAAAAAAAGCATTATCGGAATGTTAAAAACATTGGTAGGAGAATGAGAATGAGGGTGTTTTTTGAAAGTATATTTGATGTAGTATACCTTATTACGGTTATTTATATAGGAAGCAAACTCTACACAAAGACTGATTCAAGCAGTATGAAATTATTTGCTATTATGACTTTAATACTTGGAATAGGGGATTCTTTCCACCTGATTCCACGAGTTATAGCACTTGTTTCAGATAGGGGATTCGAGTATTATGAAGTGTATCTTGGAGTGGGCAAATTTGTAACCTCTATTACTATGACCGTCTTTTATGTTATTTTGTACTATATTTACCAAAACAGATATCATGTAAAAAAGCAAAGAAACTTGACCTTTGCTATCTATCTTTTGGCAATAGCAAGAATCGGCATTTGTCTGCTTCCTCAAAACGAATGGTTAAAGTATAGGCAGCCTTTAATTTGGGGAATTCATCGCAATATTCCTTTTCTCATCTTGGGTATTATTATAATAATTTTATTTTATAAGGCTGCAAAATTAAACAATGATAAAGCATTTGGCTATATGTGGCTTGCTATCACACTAAGCTTTGGATTTTACATTCCGGTTGTATTATTTTCAGGTGTCAATGAAAATTTCGGCTTGCTGATGATACCTAAAACCGTGGCTTATGTTTGGATAGTGTTAATCGGTTATTCTTACTATATGAATGGAGTTCCAAATGACAGTAAATAAGGTTTATCTGCTTCTAATTTGCGGTATAGTGTGGATTATTGCAGGTTTTAATGTTTTTAGAATAGGTTTTACAAATTACACATTATATATAAGTCCTCTTAGTATTATTTTATCCGCCCTGGTTTTTTTTATATTTTTATTTATGATATTTTTAAAAATCGTAAATAAGCATGAAAAACGCATTATGCAATATCAAAAAAAGGAGTTTGTGTTAAAATTTTTTGATAAAAAATCTTATATCTTAACATCATGTATGATAACTGTAGGCATTGTTTTAAGGCAGTTCCTACCGCTAAGGTTTATTGCCGTATTTTATACCGGACTGGGGCTGGCACTCGCATTTGCGGGCATTAAATTGTTTATCCGTTTTCTGGTGCTGAGGAAAAGTTAAATTATACACATCAAACAGCTTAAGCGTAGCATACGCTACGCCTAATTTTTTTGATATACACACTCATAAAAATATTCAGCGTTTTTGCTATGCTTATTTTGCGAACTATGCAACGGATATAAACGATACTTTAGTGGCTCTATCTTTATTATTTATAATCCAATTTTTTCCTTGCCCCTAAATTGGAACCGTAAATTGAAACTTCGACATTTCAGCTAATAAAATCATTATTTTGTTAGCTGAAGTATCAATTTTTTAATATACTGACACAATTTTGAGTGTGGGAAGTTTGAGTTATAACTATTTATATATTGATTTTTCAAATACCCCCTACTTTCCCCACTCTTTTTTAAACATCATCATAAATCCCACAAAAAGAAAAAGTACGCAGACTACCATAGACTTTTCCTTGAATATATCTATGCAAATATTTCCAAGCACAGCCCCTATTATAAAGCAAAGTATTATAAAATAATAAAGTCCCGCCTTTATAAGATGTATTTTGCTTTTTTCTTTAAAGAAACTATATAGGTTCTCCGTTCCGCTTCTTAAGTTTCCTATGCACATGGTGGTAGCTATTCCGTTGCCATGTATTTTCCTGAAACTTTCCACCTGCATACCGCAAGCCATAGAGGTTATGGAGTTGGCTATTATATTGTATTCTTGTGGGATAAAGCACACACTTAAAAGCAGAGATATTTCTATAAGCAGAGTATACTGCCTCCAGTGTAATAGTTTTTTATTGTCGGAAAATCCTTTGTTTATTATATATCTTACTGTGTCGGATATAAATATTCCAAATGTAAATGCAAGCACAGGCATTATGTATTTAAAAGCCGATTTTATATCGCCTTCTGTAAGTTTTATACCCAGTAAGAGCATATTTCCGGTTTGAGCATTTGCGAATACCTTACCTCTGCACAGGTAAGAGTAGGCATCCATAAATCCGCCTGCAAGTGCCAAAAATATTCCTATTTCAATTGTTTCCGATGTCTGCCTTTTAACTCTCTCGTTCAATTTGCTTCCCCTTAAAATCATACTTTATATGGGATATATTTTATCACCTTTATATGTCAATGCAAGGTTTCGCACATTTATATTGTTACATTAAAGCCGGTTGGTGCATTACTCATAAAAAGCATCCTCTTTAGTATAGTTAGCGTCCTGTCCCAAATCAGTCTTACTGTCTAATAACTCGGGCAGTGTAATCTACACAAGAAGATGCTTTTTATATTTATTTTTATATTTTAGAATTCTACCGTATCCAAAACATTCTTAAGGGTGTTGGCAGACTTTATAAGCTCTTCTTTTTCAGTATCACTTAGCTTAATAGGAACAACCTTTTCAACCCCTTCTCTTCCTACTATAGCCGGAATGCTGAGAGCTACATTCTCTATGCCATATTCACCTTTTTGTATGGATGATACCGGCAGTATTGACTTCTCATCCCTTATTATAGCTTCACAGATACGCCTTACAGACATTGCGATTCCGTAATAAGTTGCATGCTTTTTCTCTATTATTTCATAGGCACTGTTTTTGACCTCTTCCAAGATTTTTTTCATGGACTCTTCATGTTTAAAATAACCCCTCATCTCACAAAAATCGTTAAGCGGTATACCTGATACATTAGCACTGCTCCATGCCGCCATCTCACTGTCTCCATGCTCTCCTATAATAAAAGCATGAACGCTTCTGTTATCTACATCAAGATGCTCCCCAAGCAAATATTTAAGTCTGGCAGAGTCAAGTACCGTACCTGAGCCAAACACACGACCTTGTGGAAGTTTACTTAACTTTGCTGCAACATAGGTTAATATATCCACCGGATTTGCAACAATTAGAAGTATTCCATTGAAATCCTGCTTTGCTATCTCAGGTATGATTGATTTAAATATTTCCACATTCTTCTTCACCAGATCCAGTCTTGTCTCTCCGGGCTTTTGACCTGCACCTGCCGTTACTATAACAATTGCTGCATCCGCTATATCCTCATAGCTTCCTGCATATATTTTCATAGGCTTTGCAAATGGAAGCCCGTGACTTATATCAAGTGCCTCACCCTCTGCCCTATTTACATCCGCATCTATTAACACCATTTCTGAAAAAAGTCCGCTTTGCATAAGAGCAAATGCAGAACTTGAACCTACAAAACCGCAGCCTATAATTGCCACTTTCCTATCATTTACCTTTGACATACTTTTGTCCTTTCCTAAAACAACTGCTGCTGTAATAATTGCAGCAAGCAACATAGTGTATAGTATTGCTGATAATCCGATCTTATTGCTACTTTGTTAATAACACACAGCTGTTAACCTATAATTTTTTTCACCTCTTTCTTAAGTGCCGGCACTACCTCCTTCTCAAACCAAGGGTTTTTAGCCTGCCATATAATATTTCTGGGGGAAGGATGTACTATAGGAAAGAAACTCGGCAAATATTCTTTATAAGCGGATACGGTTTCAGTCAAGGTCTTTTTCTTATGCCCCGCAAGATAATAATTCTGTGCATAGCTTCCTACCAGTATACTCAGACTTATATTTTTATAATGCGAAAGTATTCTCTCATGCCACTTTTTTGCAAATCCCTTTCTTGGAGGCAAATCACCGCTTTTACCCTTGCCGGGATAATAAAAGTCCATAGGTACTATACCTATTAAACCCGAGTTATAAAAGATATCCTCATCTATACCCATCCAAGCCCTAAGTCTTTTACCGCTCTGGTCATCCCAACATTTACCGCTTTCCATAGCTTTTACTCCCGGAGCCTGACCTACTATAAGTATGCGTGAGTTGTCCTCTATATGAAATAAAGGCTTTTGCCCCTGTTTAGTAAATTCAAGGTTCTGTTCGTCAGACATAATTTCTTTTTTTAGTTTTTCAATAAATTCATCCATATAGACTCCTGTGTTTGTTGAGTAATAAGATACGCTCTATATCTAATTTAAGTATAGCATACAGCATATAAAAAAATCTATGCCTTATACAAACAAAAGAACCGTAGGGCGAGTTTTCAAAAAATCAATATTATTTTTTAGAAGAACAGCAACGGACCGAAGATCCTAATCAAATCTCCGGTCCTTTTATTTTTTAATCAACTATATATTGATATCTTTATGCACTTATCAAAACTCTACTCAATATATATAATCCACTAAAGTCAGAGCACCGGCTCTACTTCAAAAAATCCTGATAAAGATTTATGGTATAGTCCTTTACTCCCACTACCTTACCGTCTCTAAGGTAAATCCTAGGTATTCTCTTACTCCAATCGCAGGAAAGCTCGTATGAGAATCTCATGCTTAAGTCTCCTAAAAGCTCTGCTGTGATAACCTCATCACCGTCTCTTCCGAGTATGGTCACTTCGTCACCTATCTGAGCCTGTGGTATATCGCTTACATCAACCATGAACTGATCCATACATACTCTTCCGGTTATAGGAGCCTTTTTACCACGTACAAGTATATAGCCCTTATTACTTAAAGTTCTCGGATATCCGTCTCCGTAGCCGAAAGATATGGTAGCTATTCTTTTCTTCTCAGGCAGTGTGTAAGTTGCACCGTAGCCTATGGTCTCGCCCTTATCAACTTCTTTTATATGAGTGATCATAGACTTTATAGTCATGACCTGCTTAAGCTCAACACCCTCCATATCCATATCATTATCAGGCTTGATTCCGTAAAGTACTATTCCGGCTCTTACCATATCAAGTGAAGAACCGATATTTCTTACAGAACCGGCTGAGTTTGAGATATGTCTTATCTTAGGCTCTATACCCTCTTTCTTAAGAAGCTCTATGAACTTTTCAAGTCTTTCGAACTGCTTCAAAGCACAATCTCTGTCAGGAGCATCCGCTTTATACATGTGGCTGAATACTCCCTCGATCTCTATACCCTCGAGTTTTGATATTTCCTTTACAAGCTTTGCAGCCTCTTCATCGTATCTACAGCCTATTCTGTTCATTCCGGTATCGACCGCTATATGTACATAGGCTTTTCTGTTCTGTGCCACAGCCTCTTTTGATATAGCCTTTGCCTGCTCCATGGTAAATACAGTCGCTCTTACTTCGTATTTAACTATATCACCGTAGTCAAATTCCGGTACCGGACCGAGTATCAATATAGGTTTGTATATATTATGAAAATATAAATTACGTGCTTCAGCTGCGGTCGCAACAGCAATAAAGTCCACGTACTCCTGCAATACAAGCGCTACAGGCACATCTCCGTGTCCGTACGCATCCGCCTTCACAACTCCTGTAAGTTTAACTCCCTTGGGTACATTATCTCTTATAGCTTTAATATTGTGGACTACCGCATCCAAATCCACCAATGCCTTTGCTCTTTTATATCTTTCCATAACACGCTCTCCTTTATTGTCATTTTCTTGATGATCCCGCCACGCATTAGGGTGCTGTATTAAATACAACACCCTCTAAGCAAAATTTATTCATATACTCTATCTACATATTTACTGGTAAATGCTGCAAGTAATGCACCATAGCTAAGTCTGAACTTAACCGTATCACCTAATTTATAATCTTTATCCGAATGTGTCAAATTAACAATTGTATGGTCTGAACTCGCACCAAGTACTTTTAGCTTCTCATCTACAGGCATAAGTCCGTCAAGTACCATATCCTGTCTGCCAAATCCCAGTATACCTCTCTTTGCTATACCTTCATCATCATAATGCGGTACTTGTCCGAAAGCATCAACTCCTATTTCACCTATAGGGTAAGTAGGCTTATTCTTTATCTCTGCAAGCTGACCCTCAAGAAGTACGGCATCATTTGCGGTACCTTCCACTCTGTTGCCGTAAGCAGTCTCATTACCGAGGATAAATGCCTCTCCTATTCTAAGGCTTGTAATACCCTTAGGAAGCTCGCCTCTGTCTATAAGATATATTGAGCTTGAGTTTCCTCCCGATACCATAGGAAGTTTGAAGCCAAGCTTCGCCTCTATCTTCTCAGCTATTTTAACAAGTCTTGAGAGATTGTCATTTTTAGGAATTATAGCACCATAGCAGGTAAGGTTTACACCTACACCGTGCAGGTCTATATTCTTAAGTGAATTGATCTCTTCGGCAACTTTAAGTATCTCTTCTTCATTTTCATAGAAGATACCTTCTCTTAGGTCACCAAGGTCTACCATAAGTACGACTTTGTGAGTTTTGCCCTGCTTTTGAGCTTCTTTATCCATCTTTCTTATGGTCTCGATCTCTGAGTTAAGGCTTATATCTGCATATTTTATAACTTCTTCTATCTCACAGTCCTGCACGATCCTAAGCAGGAGCTTATTAACAGGTAAGTCAGCATATGACTTGATATTTGCTATTCTTGCGTCTGCCAAAAAGTCAACGCCCTCATCAACCACTGTTTCAACGATTTTTCTGTCGGCAGTAAATGATTTGGTAACTATACCCATTTCAAGTCCTGCCTTACTTGTAAGTGCTCTCATAGCTCTTACATTCTGTCTGATTTTCTCTAAATTAATTACCAGCCTCGGATACATCTTCTTTTCTCCTCTTCTTCGGAAGTTTTATTCTAAGACTATTTTCCAATAGTTTGAGTGCAGCCTCTTCATGTGCCTTTGAAAGTACTCCCAAAGATGCCATGATATAATCATTTTCCACTAAGATCTCAGCCTCCGGATGCGGATATAGTTTCATACCTGATTCATTATCCATAGCTATCTTTCTCATTATCTCAACTCTGTTAGGCAATCTGGTAAGTGCTCCACCTGTTCCTATTATATATTTAACCTGTGAAAGATCCTTACCTTCAGCAAGACTGCTTCTTCCCGAAGGTCCGTATACATATCTTATCCTTCCGGCATGTCGCTCCACTGCCTTAAGTACCGCTTCAAGTGTAAGTCTTTCAACAAATTTAATTTCATCTTCATTCTTCGGTATGGCTTTGTATTCCGCCATGACCTTATCTATATCTATATCAAGCTCTTCTTTTAATTTATCTTTTCCTATTGTGGCAACTATATTCGGCATATTTACATATACACCGAGGTCTCCCTCAACCGTTCTTTTTGCAACCGGTTCCGGATGCACAAGTATTCTTGATATCTCATCAGACTCTACCGTAACTGAGTGTAGATCGGTAGTCGCACCTCCTACATCAAGTACTATCAAGTCTCCCAAATACTGATACAAAAGCTTTGCCGCTTCCATAACAGCTCCGGGGGTGGGAATTATCGGTCCGTTTACCATATCTCTTACATGTTCCATACCCGGAGCATGTATTATATGATCTTCAAAAGCATCCTGAATAACGCTTCTGCTGGGCTCTACATTCAGTTCATCTATCTTCGGATATACGTTATCTACTATATAAAGTCTTTGCCCTGCATGTTTTTCTTCGAATATTAATTGAATCTCTTCCTGATTTTCTATATTTCCCGCATATATTATAGGTATATTTAATCCAAGATCGCTTATGAGCTCCGCATTGTGAATAGCGGTCTCTCTCTCGCCGTAGTCAACTCCTCCGGCTATCAATATAATGTTAGGTTTGATCTCTTGGATCTTTTTTAAATCAGTTCTTCTAAGCTTGCCCGCCGTTACTTGATGTATTATTGCTCCGGCACCCAGTGCCGCTTCTTTTGCCGCCTTAGCCGTCATATCGTATACAAGACCGTGTACGGTCATCTTAAGCCCGCCGGCAGCACTTGAAGTTGCAAGCATTTCCGCATATTCTATCTTATCAACTCCCAAATTCTTAACCAAATCGTCAATTGCTCCCTGAAGACCAATCCTCACATCTCCATCAAGTACAGAGGTAGGAGCCTGTCCCTGACCCACGAAACGTGGGTCAGGACCGGCTATACCGTTGAAAGCATTAACGACTGTAGTAGTTGAGCCTATTTCAGCCACTAATACGTCTATTTTCATAAGTTTTCTCTTGCTTTCCTTATATTATTTAATTAATTTATTTGTTTTGTTCCATTTCTTTTCTCTTCTTAACAAGGAAGGTAGCTACATGCACACCCTTTGATCCTCTTCCGAATCCTGCGTCTACACCTTGCTTAACAGCTATTTCAGGTGTAACCTGTGTACCGCCGGCTACTATCATTACCTTATCACGGATACCCTTCTCTACCGCAAGTTCATGGATACGCTTCATGTTCTTGTAGTGAATATCGTCGTGAGAGATGATAGTTGAAGCAAGTATAGCGTCTGCATTAAGCTCTATTGCTGCATCAACAAGCTTTTCAACAGGTACTGAAGTTCCGAGGTAATGTACCTCTATACCGTACTTCTCTATACCGCCGTGCTTAATATCAAGTATCTCTCTAAGTCCTACAGAGTGCTCATCCTCACCTACTGTAGCTCCTACTATTCTCATAGGCTTAGCCTCGATCTCAGCTCTGATGTCCGCATCTGAAAGTACTTCAGGCTCAGGTGGGATAACAAGGTCGTTGATGTCTACTGTAAAGTCTACACGTCCCTTGATCTCTATTCTTGTTCCTTCCGCAGGCTGCATTATCTCTCTTGAAATAACTTCAGGCTCCTGGAGGTTCATCTTCTTAGCTATCTCAAGTCCTGCGAATTCCGCAACACGCTTTGAAGCAGGTAAGAACATGGTAAGAAGTACTGTACCGTCTCCCATCCACTCAACCTCAGGCTTGATCTTGGAAGACTTTCTAAGTTCCTCTGTCTCTTTAAGACGTACATTTACGTTATCGTTCTCGTCAAGCTCGTCTATGAAGATGATCTTTTCAGGATCTTCAAATGTACATCCGCCGATAAGTGAAGCCGGATTCTCGATAGCTGCAGCATCGTACTGAGCCACGTTGTTATATCCGAAGTGTGCTGTTACAGGAGCGAAGTAATCTTCATCTCTTTCATAAACTGTACCTGCACCTACACCGCCTTCGATCTTTCTTGCAATACCGTCACCGTTACGCTCCGGATAGTTTCCTGAGTCTACGAAGAAACCGTCCTGAACTGCGTTGAAGAATCCACCGATCTCCTTGATCTCTTCAAGGAAGAGTACCGCTCTTTCCTTAATATCTCTTACTCTTTCACGGAGTACGCCGTCTTTCTTAAGCTCTACCATCTCCATCAAGCCGTCCATACCTACAAATACCTGCTTTGCGGTATCGAGAGCCTCTATGTTGTTGATATGCCATGGAACGTTTCTACCCTCGTCAGGTGTGATGGTTGACTGGATATCAGCACTTGTAAGCTTAGATGTAAGTATATTAAGTACGTGTGTAACAGTTGCCTCTCTTACAGATGACTCCATGTATTTTGTATTCATCTGTGCTCTCATTCTATATCTGTGGAAGAACTCTCTAAGTGCCACTGCGTATGGCAAGTCAAGATATAAACAAGGTGCAGGAGGTGCTGTAGGAGGAACTGTTGACAAGCAGATGTTGCCCGGGTTCATACCTACTTTTTCAGAGAACATTGAGTTAAGTGCGTGCTGAACCATAAGCTCAGGCATGACCTTCCATGCTTCTCTTGCTGTAGCGTTAGCATTGTGTGCACCGTCTATCTGTGCCACATCAGCCCATGTTAAGATCCTCTTTGACTCGCAAGCATCTACGAATGAACGGATCATATTTATATTTCTGTAAAGCACGTTGTACTGAGCGTCCTGATGGGCTCCGTTGATACCCTCTTCTGCGAACATTACCGCTACGTCAGGTCCCGCAACTCCTGATACGTAAGAGTGGTAATTTATAGGACGACCTACTTCTTCTTCTATTAAGTCAAGTGCTTTTCTTTGTGCTCTTACTTGCTTTCTTGTTATAGGCACACCACCGATACCCTGTGGAGTTCCTTCGATAAGTCCGTCAAAGTGTGACTGACCTGCTGTTCTGATAACCATGATATGGTCTGCACCATGCCATGCCGCCATTCTCATACGACGGATATCGTCTTCAAATCTACCTGAAGCGATCTCTGTTGTGATAACAGGTTGTGGCTGTGGATCTATATTTTCGAAGTATTTCGCTGATGGAAGCGGAACTGACTGCTTAAGCGGTTGTGATAAGTCGTGGAACACGAAAGGTCCCTGCTTTTCTCCGCTGCTTGACTTTCTCCATGTCCAGCCACGTCTTTTAGGCCTGTAAGATTCCAGATCCTTTAATATCTCTTCAATATTTATTTTCTCATTTGGAGTTAATTTTTCCATATACTAATTGCCCCCCTTGAATAAATCTGCGGCTTCCTGCCACATTTTTCCGTCTGCAAGTGCAACACCGGCTTCTCTTACACTGATGTTCTTAGCCTTTGCCAACTTATACACTACATGACCTGCTCCCTTACCCATAAGTCCTCTGTCGATTACTCCGTCTACGATAGCCTTAGCCTCTATAGATGAAAATCCCATTCTTAAGAGAACAGATCTTTCAATTGCCGGTGAAGTGTTCTTTCTTCCCAGCTCCAAAAGGGGATCTACGATATCGCTTGCTAAAGACCAGAATCTTTCGTAAAGCTCCTGATCACTCAAGTTAGCAAGATGAGCTCTTCTCTCATTAAAATCATCTGCACGTTTCTCTGCCATAGTTTAAATGTGTCTCCTTCCATTTTAGACTATACAATATATACTTACAAACTTACCTAAAGCCAAAGTACAATATGTATCACTATATTATTACCCCGGACTTCAGATCGTTATTTAAACAGGACATCTTCATGCTATGCTTAAATAACGATCTGAAAATCCGGGTATTATATTATATACTAAAAGTTTACTTAATGTATAGTTTCTTCAATATTTTTCAAGATCCGTTTCTTCAAGTACCTATGACCGTTTATAAAAGCACCCTCTATGCCTCTTCGATCGCATACTTATAAGATAATAAGATCTTGATAAATTATTTTGCCGACTATCTGCCATTAATAACAAATTTTCATTGATCTGTATATACGGCAAGTACTTTTTAATATTACAAGTGCCGAAAAGCGTTTCAGACACTTATGACAAACATTATCCTTTGTCCGATAAGTTCGTATTTGATCAGCTTGAATTCATTATATCAAGCTTTATATTAAATCCAAGCTGACTTTTACTGTTTTGATCGCCTATATATATTTATAAAAATAATATATTATAAGCTTATTCTACTGTCACACACCTTCGTAAGTCAGCTGTGACCGATATTACTTTGCTTTAGCGCCATAGTTAAAGCGTCTCAAAGCGGGGTATTTTATATTACTGCTTTGCCAACTCTTCAAGCACTGTCTTAACAAATTCCACATCTGTATTGGTCTCTTCAGCCAGATACTTGATGTCTTCTTCATTAGGAGTCTTACCTGTATTGGCAAGTGCATTCTTGATCAAAGATCTTCTGAGTTTTCCGAGATCGAGATCTCTTGCCTTTATAAGGCCCGGATTCTCAGGAAGTACTATGCTCTTACCTGCCACTTCGTCTTCAGGCTTTCCGAATACTACCTCTATACCGTTTTGCTTTGCAAATGAAAGCTGTGGTTGAACATGCTTACCTGCTCCTGTGTACTCTGTCTCCTGAACAACTATCAGTTGATCTTGATCAAGTTCCTGTGCAAGTGAGAATGCAGCTGCAAGTGCTGTATTTCCCGCAGGTCCCTTTTCAATACCTTCAAGTGAAGCAAGTGCTTCTGTTATGTAGAATACCTCTCCCTGGTTAATGGTCACATATCTGTCCATATATCTTAAAGGTCTTGCCGCTGAACGTGGAACGTCTGAACGGTCAGGCCATGTAGTAAACGGTATACCGAATCCTGTATGTCCTGTGGTAAATGACTTCTTGTTGAACTGCTCATCTGAAGCCATGTGAAGACCCTTAAGGTTTACGCTCGCTCCTATTACCTTAGTCTTAGCTCCCGCCTTCTTAAGTCCTCTTGCGGTACCTGTAAGGTTGCCGCCGCCTGCATTGGTACATACCACTACATCCGGCTCCTTGCCGTACTTATCTCTAAACTGTGTAGCAAGCTCATAACCCAAGGTCTCAACACCTGCTATACCGAAAGGTGTGTAGAGTGAAGCGTTGAAGTATCCTGTTTCTTCAAGGAGAAGAAGGAACTTGTAGAAAAGCTCAGGTCCTACCGTAAGTTGTACAACTTCGGCACCGAGAGCCTCGCACTTTCTTGCCTTCTCTACTATCTCAGGCTGTCCTACACCCTTAGAGTCGTAACACTCCTGAACTATTATACACTTAAGACCTGCCATAGCCGCCTGTGAAGCAACCGCTGCACCGTAGTTTCCGCTGGTAGCCGCAATAACACCCTTATAACCGAGCTTCTTAGCATGGTATACGGCATTAGCCGCACGTCTTGCCTTGAATGATCCTGAAGGGTTTGAAGCCTCATCCTTTATGAATATTCTCGCTCCCTTTCCTTCCGGTGCATACTTTCTTGCAAGTGCTGTAAAGTTCTTAAGCTCAAGTACAGGAGTGTTACCTACTCCTGTTGAATATTGGATATTCTGCATTTCATCAAGAGTGTATCCTGTTTCATGCATCATTCTCTCGTAATCAAAAGCTATAGATCCGCTTTCAAACTCACTGTAATCAATACCTACCGCAGACTTCATGATCTCCGGTCTTCTGCTCATGACCGCCTTGTAGCTGTTATCTTTACTCATTACTTGTCACCTCCGAAAAGAATATCTCTTACCTGCTCGTTGATCCTTAAAAGCTCAGGAACGAACACTCCGAAGTCATGCTTATAATATGGATTTGCTTCAAGCAAAGTTCCTTTCTCGGTTCTTTTTGTTAAAGTGGTGATCTCCACCTCATCTCCTATGTTGGCATCCTCATTAAGATAACCTTTCACCCACATCTCAAGAGGAACCTTCTTTGTATCATCAGGTACCTGAGGTGCTCTTTCTTCAGGGCTAAGTATATTACGGTGAATAATCACCCATTCTCCCTTTTTAATCATGTCTCCTCCTTACATTTAAAAAGGCTGTTACAAAATCTGTTGTAAAAACAGTATTTTGCAACAGCCCATAATTATATTCACAAGCAATAATATTTACGTCAATAAGGACATAATACAAAGCTTACAATTATATCATATTAAAGTGAATTGCCACTAAACAAAGTCACCGATCATCCTGTCTTACAGATCCTGTAACCACTGACTTTACAAGCGCTTATTCAGACAGTCACCCTTCATTGTTATCACTGTATCTTCCGAGTTTTGTAAGATAGTGATGTTTTTGATATCTTACTTTACAACTCTCTTCTCTTCCTTAACAAGGTCTCTCATGTCACCCATGATCGCTCTTGGTACAGGAAGATCTATCATAGTTCTCAATCCCGGATCTGCGTTGATAACGTGAGGTATCATGTTAACGCACATAGCTATTGTACCGATTCCTCCCGGAACTTCAGGGCTGTTTACCATGTTGATGTTAGGAGTACCCTTGATGATAACGTAGTCTCCTGTTTGAACACCAACCTGCTCAGGCTCTATCTGCTGTGGGTGATCCATCTCTATCTTGAGTTCTCCGTCAACATATCCGAATCCCTTCATAGCACAACCTGCAACATCTCCCGCCTTAGCGAATCCGTATGGTGACTTACGGTCAACATCGGTAACTATAGGCTCCATTGTCTGTGATATAGGAGCTGAAAGCTTCCAACCGATAGCGTCGGCGATCATGCCTACAGACTCGTGGAAACCTACGTGTCCCGCAAGTGTTCCGTTCTTAACGCCTTCATTGAATTCATCAACCTTCATACCGATACCCTGCTCTTCCATAACTAAAGGACCGAACGGAGAAAGTGAATTCACACGTCTTGAAATTATATGATCAACTTCCTGGCAGCATCCTGTCATAAGGATAACCAGAAGGTCCATGATAAGACCCGGGTTGATACCTGTTCCTAAAACAGATACTCCGTTCTCTTTTGCAAGTCTGTCGATCTCTTTTGCAAGATCAGGTGACTGAGCCTGAGGATATGACATCTCCTCTGCTGATGAAACAACATTCATCTTGTTCTCAACTACCTTCTTGATCTTTGGAAATGCATCTTTGGTAAAGGAGTTTGTACAAAGAATAACTATGTCAGCTGCCTTTTCCTTTAAAAGATCATCCTCTGATTGTATAAGGACATCAGGTCTGTCTCCTCTTTCAGTTTTGATATAATCGAACATACTCTTACCGAGCTTAGCACCTATATCTATAACACCAACAATTTCAACTCCCTTTTTCTTAAGAAGCATGTCAGCCATACCGCCTCCCATTGCTCCAAGACCCCAAATAATTACCTTAACGTTTTGCATACAATCCTCCTTTGTATTCTTAAAATCATCGTTGCTATTCATTATAGCAAAAATACATAAAAAAAATAACCCCCTTTTTATATATTTTTATATTTTTTTCATTTTATCTTTTAACGAGACCATATTTTATAATTTTGATAGTTTATTTCTTATAATAGGAAGAGTTTTTATTTAATTTATATAGTTTTCTATGGTATATACTTTATAAAAAGCTCACAAACACTATCTTTTTAGCGTATTTGATAAGTTTTTGTCATATTCTGCTTGTCTAATTATTGTTAAGATTGTTAAAAAATTTGCACCAACTTTATTAAATTTGTTCTTGTAAATTTGTAAATTTTAGCTATAATTATAGCACAGGTATTTTTTAAGCTATTTTATAATTCTAAACAAAGCTTTAATTTTAAATTACCTAATAAAAATATTAGGAGGTATCAGGTCAATAATTGCAACCCTATAACTTGGATATAAAACCACTGCTTGAAAGTTTTATTATCCATAGCTTCGGGAGAAGGTTTACTCACTCCCCTTTTACTAAAATTTAATAATTATAAAATGAACAATGATAAAGAGGAGGACAATGTTCATGTCAGAAGAAAAAAGAGAAGTCAGAAAAGCGAATTTAGTCGAGGCTCTAATCACTTTTCTGGGACTTACCGTCGTTATGGCTGTATCTATCATAGTATTTCATGTGGATCCGCACGTACCGATGTTCATAGGCGTTATTATAGCCACCTTGGTTTCAATTAAGATCGGTTACAAATACGAAGATCTTGAGCAGGCGATGATAGACGGTATCGGTAAGGCGATGCAGTCTGTACTTATACTTATGGTTATAGGTATGCTTATCGGTGTTTGGATGGTATCCGGTGTAGTTCCGTCAATGATCTATTACGGACTTCAGATCATAAGCCCGAGAATATTCCTTCCTGCAAGTATGATAATATGTTCCATAACCTCATTGGCGACAGGAACTTCATGGGGTACAGCAGGTACTATGGGTATCGCACTTATGGGTATCGCACAGGGACTTGGAATACCTGCTCCTATAACAGCAGGTGCGGTTCTTTCAGGTGCATACTTCGGAGATAAGATGTCTCCACTTTCAGATACTACCAACCTTGCACCGGCTATGGCAGGTACCAACGTATTCAGCCATGTTAAGTATATGATGAAGCCTACTGTAATCACCTACATTATATCTATAGCTATATTTTCTTTTATAGGTTGGGGATTCGGTTCAGGTTCTGCGGAAATGTCAAGTATAGTTGAATTACAAAATGCCATCTCAGGACAATTCAATATTAATCCTATACTTATACTTCCGCCGTTAGTAGTTATCGTAGCTATAGCTATGAAGATACCGGCTATACCGGGAATCACATTGGGTATAGTAGTAGCAGCTGTAATGTCACCTATATTCCAGGGTCTTGACAAGGGCGGTCTCGGAAACATCCTTGATGCGGCTATGAACGGATATGTAAGTGAAACAGGTATTGAGGCAGTAGATGCACTCCTTTCAAAGGGTGGTCTTATGAGTATGATGTTCTCAGTATCTATGACTATTATAGCGATGATGTTCGGTGGTGTTGTAGAGCATACCGGACAGATGGAGATCATCTTAAAGCAGCTTCTTAAGCTTGTCAGAGGTAATGCGAGCCTTGTCGTTGCTACAGAAGCAACTTGTATATTAAGTAACTGTACTATGCCTGAGCAGTACATCTCTATAGTTATTCCGGGACGTATGTATGCTTCAGCTTACAGAGAGCGTGACCTTCATCCTAAGGTACTTTCAAACGCACTTGAGTCAGCAGGTACGGTATCAGGTGCATTGATACCGTGGAATACTTGCGGTGTGTACATGTCACAGACTCTAGGACTTCCTGTATGGGGTCCGGGCGGATACGGTCCATGGGCTATATTTAACTACAGTATGATAATTATCAATATCATCTTCGCATTCTTAGGAATCACAACAACAAAGATGACAGATGAAGAGAAGAAGATCTTAGCAGAAACCGGAAATGTTGCCTAGGAATAAAGCTTGTTTAGAATTTTGAATTTAATAAAGTTAAAAGGTTTATGGTGATCGCCATAAACCTTTTTTTTGTAAGGGCTAAGTCCTATTCTCGTAAGAGAATCGGTACCACCGGCTGAGCCGGTACTGATTTTAAACTCCCGATTTATCGGGGAGTTAGCAAGGTAAACAATTGGACGGTAACGATTAAACAGAAACACTCCCTATTTCAATCATACCCGCAGTACTGTTAA
>ERZ773233.319-NODE-319-length-34350-cov-4.691296_pt1 | contig 34350 bp, 30 predicted proteins | sample MGYA00580991_ERZ773233 | MGnify/ENA primary metagenome ERZ773233 (study PRJEB29015, sample SAMEA2738178) | human oral metagenome | biome: human oral; feature: human-associated habitat; material: saliva | place: China | collected 2161 ...
TAGATGATAAATATGATGTGTATAAGATTCCATTAGAATATTTATATTATAATGATCATAACGGTCGTATAAATACTATTTATAAAAAATATAGCTCAAGTAATGGTTTGTTAGATCCAGAACCTGGAAATTCAGAATATAATGAAATCTTTGAAACTTTTATTATAGATTCAAATAAACAGGCAATGAAAGATACTAAACAGTCTATTAAGAATAAAACACAACAAGAACCAGGTGTTGTCCTTCCAGATGGAAGGATAATAGATGGTAATAGAAGATTTACTGCTTTAAGGATGATTAAAAAAGAAACAGGTATAAACCAAGAATTTAATGCAGTAATATTACCGTTAGATGCAAATTCAAAATGTGATGAGAAAATAATTAAAGAATTAGAATTAGACTTGCAATTAGGTCGTGAAGAACGTATTAGTTATGATCCAATAGACCGTATTTTTGATGTTTATAATACAATAAAAGTTCAAGAACTTATGAGTGATGAAGAATATAAAGTAGCTTCTGGTGCAAAAAGTACTAAAGGTATTAATAGAGATATAAGATTAGCAGAATTAATTCTAGATTTTATAAAAATTGTATCTCCAGGAGGAAATTCAATTGATAAGTTTTATTTAGCAAGAGATTTAAAACTGGATGGTCCAATTGAAGAAATTGAAAATACTATCAGCAAATCAAACTCGAAAGATAGTGTAGCTATTAAACAGGCAGCATTAGTTTATCTTGCAGTATCTAAAACAATTGAAAATCAGAATGATTCAACTCGTATTATGAGAGATTTAAAAAAGAATATTTTAAAAAATGATGAATTGGCAGACTATTTTTTAAAGGCATCGGATGATAAAGTTGATGTGCTTATGGATGCATTTGAAGACTATCCTATTCAATCAGCGAGTGACCTTAAAATTTTAGTTGAAAATAATGAGGAAGTACAAAAACATGCTAATGCTTTAATGGAATCTACAAATAGAATTATTTTAAAAGGGAAAAAAGAAAGTGAAAGACGTAAAGCTTTAATAGAGTTAAAAGATATTAGAGATAATTTAAGTGATATATGTCCAGATGATTTTTTAGAGTTATCAATTGATGAGAATTTAGAAGCAAGAAGTACAATCAGTCATATTAAAGATATACTTCATCGTCTAGAGAAAGGAATTGGTTTATGTCATTCTCAAAAGAAATAAAAGGTATAATAAGTCCAGAATATTCTAGCTCTATAGTTGAAAGATTTTATCAACCTTTGTTGAAAGAGGCGGACTTGTATCAACGTGTTTCTGGATATTTTAGTACATCTGGACTGGATTTATATTCTGAAAGTATAGAAGAATTAGCAAAAAATGGTGGTAATCTAGAATACATTATTTCCAAAGAAATAAGCAAAGAAGACTATAATAGAATTAAAGCAGGTTATAATTTATTAGAAGAAATTAAGCCTTTAAATCTAGCAGAAAGAAATGAAAAACTTACTTCTAAGGTTCAGCAACAGCTTGGAAATCTAGCATTTATGATTGCAATGGGCAGGGCAAGGATTAAAATTGCTCTAACAGAAAAAGGTTTGTTTCATGATAAATTTGGTATTATTACATCGGGGAAAGAAAAAGTATTTTTTAATGGTTCAGTGAATGAAACAAAAAATGGTATGGATATCAATTATGAAAGTATTAGCGTTGATGTTTCATGGGATTTGAGTGAGAATGTTAGACGAAGAATACAATCTAATCAAGATAGATTTAATAGATTATGGAACGATAAGGAAACAGGAGTTAAAGTTGTAGAAGTCTCAGAAATAGCTTATGAAGAAATAGCAAAATATCAATCTCAATCTAATATTGAAAATATTACTAAAATAGATGATAGTCAAGAACAATTTTATGATTTAGACAATTTAATTATTTTTAAATTAATACATAATACAGTGATGCGAATAGATAAAACAGATATACAATTAACAAATATTGACAGAAAGTTAAGAAAAGGTAGTGATATTTCTATATTTTTTGAAGAAGATAATTTCAGAATAAAATCTTCTACAACATACAAAGATATAGAGCGAATTATTTCTGTTACAAAAGAAAGAGCAGCAAGAAAAAATATTGAAGTTATAGTAACAAAATCTGTTAAAGAATATCTTGAACAGTATAGGTATTCAATAGAAAAATATAAGATATTAGGTGAAGTATTTAAAGGAGAGTTAGATAATTTTCCTAGCGATAAAATGTTATGTTATGAAGAATTTTCTAACATTGTTCAATCAGAGGTAACTAGACCATTGTATAATCTTCATTTAAGGGCTGCATATTATCTTTATGAAATGGCAAAGGCTGCGAATTTTTCTGTTCCCGGAGCAGGAAAAACAGCAATGATTCTTGGGGTATTTGCATATTTAAATAGATTAGATATTCAGGAAAATGAAAAGATAGAAAGGTTACTAGTTATATGTCCTTTGAACGCTTTTGATAGTTGGAAAAGAGAATTCAAATTAGTTTTTGAAGATAAAAAAGCACTTAAATCCATTGATACTCAAACTTCAAAAGATTTTAATTATGAATTAATAGTTAGTTGGAGAGTTAGTAATCTTATACTTGTAAATTACGAATCATTACAAAAATATTTTACAAACTTAAATAATAATATAGACAGTAAAACGATGCTAGTATTCGATGAAGTTCATAGAATAAAAAATCCAGATGGAGTAAGGGCAAAGAAAGCTTTAGAGCTATCAAAGAATTCTAAATTTAAATATGTATTGACTGGAACGCCAATTCCGAATAGTTATAGTGATATTTATAATTTCTTGAATATTTTATATGGTAACGAATATAATTCTTTTTTTGGTTGGGATACTAAATTTTTAATTAATCCAAATTTAAGGCAAACTAGGGAAATTAATATAAAAATACACCCTTTTTTCTGGAGAACTAGTAAAAAAGATTTGAATGTTCCATTAGCTGATGAAGATATTTTAGAAGTAGTATCTCCAAGTAAAGAACAGTTAGAGTTAGCTGAAAAAATATACTTTAATGAAAAATCAAGTTTAGCCGTATTAATTAGATTAATACAAGCTTCAACTAATCCATCTTTAGTAAATAAAAAAATTGATTATAATGAATTAATGTCGTGTGATGATGATGGAGATATTCATACAATATCAGAAGAAAAATTTAATATGTTTTTAAATGAAAATGTAGAGAATGCTTTACATAGTACTTATAAATACATTGATGATAATGTAGATAGTATTGTATCTCCAAAATTTATTAAAGGTATTAATTTAGTTCAGAAACTAATTTTAGAAGGAAAAAAAGTTTTAGTTTGGGGAATTTTTGTAGATACTCTTTTTAAAATAAAATCAGCTTTAGAAGAAAAAGGTATAAAAGTAAATTTAGTGTATGGTGGTACTGATAAATTAGAGAGAACTTCATTAATTGATGAATTTAGAAATGGAAATATTCAAGTCTTGGTATCAAATCCTCAGACTTTAGGAGAATCTGTATCTCTACATCAAACTGTACACGATGCAGTATATTTTGAATATGATTTTAATTTAACTTTTATGTTGCAATCCAGAGATAGAATTCATCGTTTGGGACTTGATAAAAATCAATACACTAGATATTATTATTTGCAGACTGCATCAGAGGATATTAACAGTTTTAGACCAGGATTTATTGATGAAAAGATATATAAACGTTTAAAATATAAAGAAAAATTGATGTATGATGCAATAGATAGTAAAGAATTATCAATAGAATATAGTGATGATGAAATCCGAGAAGCAATTAAAATAATTGATGAAGAAAGGAAAAGAATAAATAAAAAAAATGAGTAAATTAAAGATTAGAACAGTTGAAATGTTTGCAGGTGTTGGAGGTTTTCACCTGGGTTTATCTAGAGCTAGTAAAAGGTATAAAGTGGTTTGGGCAAATCAATTTGAACCTTCTAAAAAAAATCAATTTGCTTTTAATATTTATAGAAAAAATTTTCCAAGAACTCTAATAAGTAATGAGGATATTACTAAGTTAGATAAAGAACAAATACCAGAAATGGATTTATTAGTCGGAGGATTTCCTTGTCAAGATTATTCAGTTGCAACTTCTGGATCAAAAGGTATTAAGGGAAAAAAAGGAGTTCTATGGTGGGATATTTATGAGGTAACAAAACTTAGGAATCCGAGATATATATTACTTGAGAATGTTGATAGATTATTAACTTCTCCAGGAGTGAATACTAAACAACCAGGTCGGGATTTTGGAATAATTTTAAGAACTTTATCAGAATTAGATTATTGTGTGTCATGGAAAATGATAAATGCAGCAGATTATGGTTATCCACAACGTCGAAGAAGAACTTTTATATTTGCATTTAAAAAAGACTCTACTTACTATGATTATGTTTCTAAAATTATACTTGACGAGTCTAAAATAAGAGATTATATAAAAAATATGTGTCCATTTTCAAGTACAATGTTAAATGAAACAATATTTGATTTTGAAAAAGTTAATCTAAATTCCATACCATCAGTTAAAGATTTATCAGACACATTCAGTATAAAAAAAGGATTTAGGAAGACTGGATTTATGATAGATGGTAAAGTATATATGTCAAATTATACACCAAAAATTAGAAAACAAACAACATTAGAAAAAATACTGGAACCTAATTTAGAATCTGACGTACTATATTTAAGTCCTGAAAAAATTGAGAAATTTAAAAAATTAAAAGAAGGGTTTCGAGTTGAAAAAATTTCTCGTTCTGGACATAAATATAAGTATGGAATGGGAAGTGTTGAATTTCCAGATTCTATTTTTAAACCTGCAAGAACCATGGTTACAACTGAAGGGACTGTATCCAGAATGAGTCATGTAATAAGAGATCCAGGAAATTATCGTTTAAGATTTATTTCACCAATAGAAGCCGAAAGAATTAATACATTTCCAGATAGATGGACGGAACTTGATGGTGTTGTAAATTCTAATAGATATTTTACTATGGGAAATGCATTAGTAGTAGATTTAGTTAAAGAGATTGCAAAAGAAATGCTTTCAATTATTAATAAAGATGAATAGTTCTTATTTATTAATAGAATTATAATTTTAAAATTTAGTTACCAATATTTTTAAATTAATATTCAATAATAGTTTTAGTTCAATAATCATTTAAAAGTAATATAAATTGTCAATATGGTTAAAGTGATGAAAAGAGAATAAATGGAGTGTATAATTTGAAACATTATTTAAAGAATGATTTTGTTGGGAAATATATTAATTATTTGAAAACGTCAAAAAATAATCCCTATAAGGATATTGATTCTGCAAGAATAAAAGATGAAGAATACTATAGTGATTTAACAAAATTTTTAAACAAACAGTTAAAAAATCTATTTGATTCACCTAAAAAAAGTTTATATCCTTTTGCTATTTATGATAAAAATAGCAAATTATATTTTACATCTGACACATTTGGATTTAGTGCTATATCTAAGAACAGTAAAGGATTGACAAACTGTAATTATCCTTATTACCGTTACTTAACATTGAAAGAAGATTCTATATTTAATTATGATAAAAAAATAGAATTTATTGCAAATTGCATATATGATACTCGAACTATAGGTGGTGCATTTGTGTGGCCGAAAGTATACTTAACTAATCGTAAAATAAATGGATATTATAGTATTTATAATTATTTTAGAGGGTCTTATGGTTATATAGAGGACAGAGTAGATTTAACATTATATGAAATAAAATGTTTTTTTAATGTTTATAAGAATGATATGGAATATGAAGATTTTTTAAAAGAGTATTCAACAGAATACCCAAAAAATATTATGTTTACATATAATAATTGTGGGAATTATACTTTTTCATATGAAGAAAAAGAAAAAGAAAAAAAAGCTATGTTTTTATGGTTAAAAAGATTTAAATCTTTCAAAGATTATATTGATAAATTGTGTTTTACTCCTTTTGTAAAAGATAATGGATTTGAAATGAGAATATTAAATTTATCAGATAAAAATTCAACATTACCAGTAGATTCAGAAAACAAATTAAAAATAGATCAGATAAAAAGCATAGGTAATATGAATAATGAAGAATTAAATATACTTTTAACCAATCTTGTAGAATGTACAAAAGAAAGAAGTATGATTATTGAGAAATTATTAAGTAATGATACATTGTTATAGTCATCATTTTTTGTTAACATAGATTGATATTATATTATTTGATTGGTAGAAAATGCTAATAGAAATAGTTTTAAAAGGTATATAATATATAGGTTGACTATATTAAAATACTTATATAAAAAGGAGATGCTAATATGAGAAATGCAAAAAATAAGATTGATGAAAAAGACATTTTTGAGTTCTTCAAGTATTCCTACTTTGGAAATTTAAAAGATCCAATAGAGGCAGCGAGTAATAGAGCCTATCGTGATATGTGTCGTACATTAAATTTTGATATCTTACCTAAAATAGATAAAGATACTACTATATCAAATTTAAAAAAAGATGTTAATTTTATTTTTAAGAAAGAAATTCCAATAATTATTGAAGGTAGTATTACAAGCCAAAAAGAATTTGATACATGGCATCATGGATTATGTGATAATATAATTGAAAAATGTAAAAAGATTGAAAAATATAAAAAAACTGACAATGATAAAAAAGAAAAAATACAACTTACTTATGGTCAAGTGCAGAAATGGGTTAATATGACGATAAAATATTTATATATACTTGAAGTTGAAGGGTATTCATTTGATAATATTATTATGTGGTTGCACATACCTATTGACAATTATATTTTTGATGCAGTTGAAAAAGAACTTGAAATAGATAGACCAGTAGATGCTTGGAGTAGATGGGATAAATATGAAGAGTATCTTAAGTATCAAAAAGATATTAGAGAAGAAATACCAAAAAAAAGTGATATAGATACACCACCACTTCTTTGGGAGTTTGATAATTGGTTGGAAGTTGCTAAAAGTAATAATAAGAAATAAAAATTTTCTTATTGTTTAATTTAAATAATGAATAATGCTAAAATAGAAATATAATTAACAACAGTAAAACTAAATAAAAAATATTGAGCTGTATTAAAGGACTTATTCTAAAAAAGTATCGTTAAAATTTAATGGTAGCTTTGGATAAGTCTTTTTTGTTTGCTGAAAATAAATAAAAACCTCCGGAATATTTTATAATAGCTATTTATGTACGTATTAATACGTGTTATATTATATTCAAAAGTTAAGGAAAGGGGAAACAATTATGAAGGTTTCAGAATTGGTAAGGCTACTAAAGAAGAATAGTTGTTATTTTGTAGAACATGGTGGCAGACATGATGAATGTTTTAGTCCTATAACAGGAAAAACCTTTCCGGTGCCTAGGCACAATAAAGAAGTTTCGAAAGGAACGGCTTTATCAATACTGAAAGACGCAGGGCTTAAATAAAGCCCTTGCGTAAAACATAATAGTTTCCCCGAATATTAAGGAGGTCAGATATGAAAAAATACATTTATCCTGCAGTATTTACTGTAGAGGATGGTGGATTGTATTCTGTAGAATTTAAAGATTTGGAAAGCTGTTATACTTGCGGCGATGATATTGATGACGCAATCTTAAATGCTCAGGACGTTTTATCAATGGTACTGTATCGCTATGAGAAGAATGGAAAACCTATTCCTAAGCCTTCAAGTATATTAGATATAGAAATCGATGATAAATCGTTTACATCCTATGTTGTTGGTGATACTGATACATATAGACGTATGCACAACAACAAAGCTGTTAAGAAAACACTTACTATTCCGGAATGGATGAATGAAGTGGCAATAGCACAAAATATAAACTTTTCACAAGTGCTGCAAGATGCACTCATGGAAATAATAGAAAAAGAATAACAATGACAAAAAGGCTGTATACATTTGTATATGGTCTTTTTTATTATAAAAATGTAAACAGGAAGGAGCTGATGATATTGAAATTAACAATAAAACAACAAAGATTTGCTGATGAATATATCATCAGCGGAAATGCCACAGAGGCGGCAATAAAGGCTGGGTATAGTAAGAAGACTGCAAATGTTATAGGAGTTGAAAACCTAATAAAACCTAATATCAAAACCTATATAGACGAACGATTAAAGGAATTATCTGACAAAAAAATTGCTGATCAACAAGAAGTACTTGAATACCTTACCTCAGTCCTTAGAGGAGAAAGTAGCTCTGAAGTGGTTGTCATAAAAGGTCAAGGAGAAGGTGTAAGCAAGGCAAAGCCTATACAAAAAGCACCTGATGAGAAAGAGCGCTTAAAGGCTGCTGAACTTTTAGGTAAGCGTATGGGATTGTTTAAGGACAAGTTAGATGTTACAGCAAATGTGCCGGTAATCATATCTGGGGGTGATGATCTTGAAGACTGATGTCATTAAGATCCATCTGCCTTAAATGGTAGGTAAAGGCTACAGCACATATTGGAGATATAAAGGCAGATACAGAGTCTGTAAGGGTAGTCGTGCCAGTAAAAAGTCCAAAACAACGGCTCTATGGTATATATGGGCACTGATGAAGTACCCACAGGCTAATTTACTTGTAGCCCGCAAGGTATTCAGGACTCTAAAAGACAGTTGCTTTACAGAGCTTAAATGGGCGATAAGAAGACTTAATGTAGAGAACTACTGGGAAGTAAAGGAATCACCGCTGGAGATGACTTATATACCTACAGGTCAGAAAATTTACTTTAGAGGTCTTGATGATCCGATTAAGATCACATGTCTTGTCTGATAACAAAGACACCTATACACAGTTCGCTCACGCCTGTAATCAGCTCGGTATAGAGCTTGAATCAAGCAGTGTACCGCAAGCCAAAGGACGCATATAACGATTAAATCAGACTTTCAGTCACGCCTGCCTACCAAAGCTGAGACTCGCAGGCGTAACTGATATCAATAAAGCCAATGAATTCCTTCACTACTACATAAAAGAATTCAATTAGAAGTTCGCACTTCCACTTTATGGCATCAAATCTGTCTTTGAAATGCAACCGTCTAAAGAAAAAATAAACCTTACTCTGGCAGTTTTGACTGAGAGAACTGTTGACTGCGGACATGCAATTCAATTCGAGAAAAAGTTTTATAAGATGATAGATTATAAAGGAGTGCAGATTCATTATCGAAAGGGTACCAAAGTTATGCTTATCAAGGCATTAGATAGGTCTATGTTTGCGTGTGTTAATGACAAAGATATTTATGCACTGGAGGAGATACCGACTCATGAGCATAAATCTAAGGACTTGGATGCTGATTATAAACCACCAAAACCCAAAAAGACTTACATTCCGGCTATGAATCACCCTTGGAGGAGAAGTGCATTCAATAAATTTGCACACTCACAGCCACACAGAATTGAAGAAGATTTAGAAAGTGCATAAAAAAGCCCCTTGTTTTGGGGCTTATAAATTAATTATTTCGAGACATAATCATTTATGCTTGACAGGTATGAAGCTTTGTTTTGAGACAAAAGTAATGCAATATTGAAGTTTGTATACTTTATATATAACAGATTTATAAGAACAAAGGTTTGCTTTTAAATTATTTTTATGATACTATATACAAATACAATGTTACTGCAAATGCGGACAATCTATGCAAAGGAGTTGATGCTATGGCTAATGCTAAATTAACTGAAAAACAACAGGCTATATTGCAATATATAAAAGAAAGTATTTTAAAAAGGGGCTATCCTCCGGCAGTTAGAGAAATCTGTCAAGCAGTAGGTCTTCGTTCCACTTCTTCAGTACACGCTCATCTTGAAAGTCTGGAAAAGAAAGGTTACATACGAAAAGATCCGAGTAAACCCAGGACCATTGAAGTAGTTGACGAAAACTTCAATCTTACAAGAAGAGAGATGGTGAATGTCCCGCTGCTCGGTGAGGTTGCGGCAGGTTTGCCTATGTTTGCCGAAGAAAATATAAGTGATTATTTTCCTTTTCCCGCAGATATGCTGCCTAACAGTGATATATTCATGCTAAAGGTGAAAGGTGATTCAATGATCAATGCCGGTATTTTTGATAGCGATAAAATACTTGTGGCTAAGCAAAACCATGCAAATAACGGCGATATAGTTGTTGCTTTGATGGACGATACCGCAACCGTAAAGACCTACTATAAAGAAAAAAATCAAATAAGATTACAACCGGAAAATGATGATATGAAACCTATACTTGTCAAGGACGTAAGTATACTCGGAAAAGTTATAGGGCTGTTCCGTATGATGTAATGATTTTATTAAAAAGGACTTGGAATTACTTTATAAGTTTGTACTTATCGGGTAATTACATGTCCTTTTTAGTTTTATTATTTGACCTTAATATAGCTCTGTGCCGTTGATAAAAAATGTTAATTATAGCTATTTTATAGGTTACAACTTTGGTATTTTAATAAATTTGTCAAATTTTATCGAAAGCACTTAGAATACGAGATAAACAATCAGCATTTCCCGATATTTACAACACATCAAAAATAGACATCTGGTTGCTTTGCGGAAGCTTTTTCAAAAGTCCCAGCCTGTCTAAAAGCTCACAGGTACTTTTACCTATCTTGGCTCTTTCCATCAGATCATCTTTTGAGATAAACTCTCCGGCTTTTCTTGCATTGACAAGCTGGTTGGCAGCCACTTCCCCGAAACCGTCTATACTTGAAAGCGGCGGCATTATTTTTTTATTCTCGGTTATAAAACACCTTGTAGCCTCTGCCTTATATATATCTATCTCTTCAAACTCGAAGCCTCTGGCATACATTTCCTGCACTATTCTCATGTCCCTAAATGTATCATCATCCTTAGCCGTAGTAGAGGAAGTTTCCTGCTTCTTTTGATACTGTGCTATATATTCCTGAAGCCTTGCTTTACCGAAGCACATGATCTCGTATGAAAAAGATGATGCCCTTATGGTAAAGAAAGCACAATAATAAGCAAGCGGATAAAAGATCTTACAATACGCTATACGCCATGCCATCATTACATAAGCGGCAGCATGGGCTTTAGGGAACATGTACTTTATTTTTTTACAGGAATCTATATACCATTCCGGTACATCTGCTGCCCGCATTATCTCTTCTTCTTCCGGTTTTAGTCCCTTTCCCTTTCTGACAGCTTCCATTATCTTAAAAGACACACCTTCTTCAATACCTTTTTCTATCAAATATATCATGATATCATCTCTTGTACATATGGCTGTCCTTATAGTGGCAGTACCCTCTTTTATCAGAGTTTGTGCATTGCCCAGCCATACATCGGTACCGTGGGCAAGCCCTGCTATACGCACAAGGTCCGAAAGACCCTCAGGCTTTGCCTCTATAAGCATCTGCATAGCAAAGTCCGTACCGAACTCAGGTACACCCAAGGCTCCCAATTTACATCCCATTATGTCTTCAGGGCTTATTCCGAGTGCGGAAGTATCCTTGAAAAGACTCATGGTTTCTTTGGAATCAAGCGGTATGTCCTTTACCGGATCTATACCTGTAATATCCTGCAACATCCTGATCATAGTAGGATCCTGATGCCCCAGTATATCAAGCTTTAGAAGATTGTGATCTATTGCATGATAATCAAAATGTGTCGTCACCGTTTTGGAATTGACATCATTAGCCGGTCTTTGCACAGGGGTGAAACTGTATATCTCCTCCCCGTGCGGTAAAACTATGATTCCTCCCGGATGCTGTCCCGTAGTTCGCCTTATACCTACACAGCCGTTACTTAGACGGGCGATCTCGCACTTTCTTTTTATTTCACCGTGCTCTTCGTAGTAATTTTTCACATAGCCGTATGCTGTCTTAAATTGCAGGGTACTTACCGTTCCGGCTCTGAATGTATGTCCTTTGCCGAAAAGCACTTCAGTATAATCATGAGCATTTGACTGATATTCTCCGGAGAAGTTAAGGTCTATATCCGGCTCCTTATCTCCCTTAAATCCCAGGAAGGTCTCAAAAGGTATATCAAAACCGTCCTTTTTAAGTTTACTGCCACAGACCGGACAGGTCTTATCCGGCATATCGCACCCTGCCATACCGACATATTGTTTTACTTCGTCACTGTCAAAATCAACGTATTTACAAGTGCAATAATAATGCGGCGGCAAAGGGTTGACCTCAGTGATACCGGAAGTATATGCCGCAAATGAAGACCCTACCGAACCTCTCGAGCCTACCAGATATCCGTCCGAGTTGCTTTTTTCCACCAGTTTTTTAGCTATTATATACATGACCGCAAAACCGTTCTTGATTATAGAATTAAGCTCTCTTTCAAGTCTGTCTTCCACCAGTTTTGGCAAAGGATCTCCGTATTGCTCATAAGCCTTTTCGTAACAGGCTTCCCTTAACATTTCATCGGAGTTTTCTATTACGGGAGCACATTTGTCGGGTCTTACCGGTATTATGTTCTCTACCATATCCGCAATTTTATTACTGTTTGTAACCACTACCTCGTATGACTTATTTTGACCAAGATAGTCAAAATCTTTTAACATTTCATTGGTGGTCTTAAGATATAGAGGAGGCTGCTTATCGGCACTGTCAAATCCTTTACCGTACATTAGTATACGTCTGTAGACCTCGTCCCGTGGATTTAAAAAGTGTACATCTCCCGTAGCAACGACCGGTTTTTCATACAGATCTCCAAGTCTGCATATTTCACGGTTGATATCCTTTATATCTTCTTCGCTGTTTACACTATATCTGTCACTTTCTACCATATGCAGATTGTTTTTACTATCCTGTATCTCAAGGAAGTCGTAAAAGTCTGCTATCTTCCCAAGTTTTTCCTCGCTTTCATTTCTAAGCAAAGCCTGAAATAATTCTCCGTTCGAACAGGCGGAGCCCAGCAAAAGCCCCTCTCTGTATTTGATCAGTAATGATTTGGGTATTCGGGGTATCTTATTGTAATATTCCGTATGGGAAAGTGATACCAACCTGTACAAATTTATCCGTCCAATATCATTCTTGGCAAGTATAGTCACGTGATTTTCATGAAGCTTCTTTATAACATTGGTACTTAACTTGTTCAAGCCCTCAAGTTCTTTTAATTTATCTGTATTGTATCTTTCTTTTAAAAGATCTATGAACTTGAGCCAAATATAAGCGGTTGCTTCGGCATCATCAACTGCCCTGTGATGATTTTCAAGGCTTATTCCCAGATTCTTCGCTACGGTATCGAGCTTAAATCTTGATAAGTTCGGTAATAAAAGTCTGGCAAATTCTACAGTATCTATCACGCAGTGATCTATTGTTTTAGATATCAATTTAAACTTTTCCCTCATAAAACCTACATCAAATGAAGCATTATGAGCTACCAGTACACAGTCCTTTATAAAATCGTAAAATTCAGGCAGTACCTGTTCTATTTCCGGTGCATTTATCACCATGGAATCATTTATTTTAGTAAGTTCCTCTATCTTAAGAGGTATAGGAATCTTAGGGTTGATAAGTGTTGAAAACCTGTCCGTTATCTTGCCCCGTGATATCTTTACCGCACCTATTTCTATGATCTTATCATTTTTTGATGAAAATCCCGTTGTCTCTATATCAAACACGACATAATCATCATCTAAACCATGTTCGCCGGGATTTAACACCAATGATTTGACATCATCGACCACATAGGCTTCCATTCCGTATATTATCTTAAAAGGAGTTTTAAGTTTTTCCGCCACATGGTAGGCTTCCGTAAAGTTTTGTACGTTTCCGTGATCTGTTATAGCTATAGCCGTCATTCCAAGTCTTTGAGCTTCTTTGATAATATCTTCCGCAGAAGACACTCCGTCAAAGTCGCTCATCTTGGTATGGCAGTGAAGCTCAACCCTTTTTATTGCTTCGTTATCCTCACGTTCGCAGAAATTGCCCATCTCAAACTTTTTAATGCCTCTTATAAAGGTTAGGGTAAGCTCCGAATCAAATCTGTCTATACCGGTCTGACCGCACACTTTTAAGGAATTCCCCTTGTACAATATTCCTTCGACGCTGTCTTTTTGCTCATCCTTTATAAAGAGTTTCATAACTATAGAATCGGTATTGTCGCTTAGTGTACATACATATATAGTTGACAGGTTTTTTTCTATACGTATAGTGTCAAGCTCTATTATAGTACCTGCTATGACAACCTCACCCATCTCACCTTGTATTTCTCTTATAGGTATTATGTTGTCTGTAAAATCCTTACCGTATAATACATCGGGATTGCTTGATTTTTTATATTTTCTTTCACCGTATTTTGAAGCCGGTCTTAGCTTTTCGTTTTCTTTGACTGTGGTTTTCTTAGATGTATCCCGATCTTCTTTCGCAAGTGATCCGCTTTTGTTTTCTTCCTGTTCTTTTTTTATCTCCTCGGTTACACTTAAGTAACTGTCTTCATATTCTGTTTTATACGAATCGGATACTTTGGAATATTCAAGGTAATTTATTTTAATGTAGACTCCAAGTCCGCATCTTTCGATAAAAATCTTCTCCAGGATATCTGTAAAATCTTTCATTACTTCAACATAGAGACTGTTCTTTTCTATACTTAACTCCAGTGTGTTTTTTTCTTTTATCTCAACTTTTGCGGTAGTAAGAATATTATAATAAATGATCTTGCTCTTCCTCAATTCCAAAAGTATGCTGTCTATGTAACTTGAATACAGGTTTTCCAGGTTATACTGCTTTGAAAGATTGAATTTTTCTATTATTTTAATGCGTATTTTTTTATAAGGAAAAAGCCTATCTTTGATAAGCTTTTCAATATCATAGATACGCTTTTTTTCTATCAGCCTTTCTGACTTTATATATACTCTGAGCTCGCTCATATCAGGCTTTGCGGAAATCTTGCCAACGCTGATAAATTGCCACAGATCTAAGAAAGCTTCTTCATTTTTAAGTGTCGGAAAAGTTTCTGTAAAACTTTTCATTTATCTAACCCTTATCCTTTTTTGATAATTCATCCAGTTCTTCTTTTAATACTTTAAGAAGTTCGTCTTCTTTGACTCTTTTTACTACTTTACCTTTTTTTATAAGCATACCCTCACCTTTACCTCCGGCTATGCCTATATCAGCCTCCTTAGCCTCTCCGGGACCGTTTACTATACAGCCCATTACAGCTACCTTTATATCAAGACTGTAATCTTCCACAAGCTCTTCGACCTTATTTGCCAAGCCTATAAGATCTATATCGGTCCTTCCGCAGGTGGGGCATGATACCACCTCGATACCGTCTTTTCTAAGCCCCAGACTCTTAAGAAGTATCTTCGCACAGGTTATCTCTTCTACCGGATCTCCGGTAAGCGATACTCTTATGGTGTCTCCTATTCCCTGATAAAGTATGATACCCAGACCAACCGACGATTTTATAGTGCCTCTTTTCACGGTACCGGACTCCGTGATCCCGACATGCAAAGGATAATCTGTCTTTTTAGCGATAAGTTCATGTGCCTTAACGCACATCATCACATCGGATGATTTGATACTTATAACAAGGTTATCATATCCAAGGTCTTCTATTATCCTCACCTTATCAAGTGCCGACTCTACTATACCTTCTGCGGTGACACCTGAATATTTTTTTAATATTTCTTTTTCCAAAGAGCCTGAGTTCACTCCCACTCTTATGGGTATGTTCCTTGATTTTGCCGCTTCTATAACCGACTTTATCCTATCTATATTGCCTATATTACCGGGATTGATCCTTATTTTATCGACCCCACGTTCTATAGACTCAATAGCGAGTTTATAATCAAAATGTATATCTGCGACCAGCGGTATATGTATATACCTTTTGATCTCTTCCAAAGCCTTGGCAGCCGATATATCGGGCACAGCGACTCTTATTATATCGCAACCCGCTTTTTCCAAAGCCAGTATCTGTGCTATGGTTGCCTCGGTGTCATCTGTCTTGGTATTGCACATTGATTGTATAAGTACCGGAGCACCTCCACCTATAACTCTGTCTCCTATATGAATTTGTCTTGTCTTATAGGACATAACTTCCTCCAAATCTATCCAAAAATCAGATTAACTATATCATTATATAATATGAAAACCATAAATATCATAAGAAGCACGAAACCTCCGAAATGTATATAGGCTTCTATAGTCCTGTTAAGCGGTTTTCTGAGTATTGCCTCTACCAAAAGAAACAGTATCCTTCCTCCGTCAAGAGCCGGAATAGGCAAAAGATTCATGATTCCCAGAGTGGAACTTAAAAGCATGGTCATATTGGCAATTGTAAGAATCACCGAAATAAATCCGTAATTCATTGATTCATCGACACTACTACCGACCGTAGCCACTATCCCCACCGGACCGCTGATCTGTTTGGTACTTGCCTTTCCTCTTATTAATTGCATAAGTCCGCTTAATGTACTGTCAATATTATATTTTATTTCATAAATAGAATAAGTTATAACACTTAAAGGGTTACTTACTTTCTCACGATCTGCAGAAACTATACCTATCATGTATCTTGCATTTTCTTCATCGTATTTTGGTGTGATACTGAACTCCTTTATCTCTTTTGTTCCGTTTACATCTCTTTCCACTTTAAGATCTATGGTTTTTTCGGGATTCATATAAAGATAAAGCATAAGTTCTCTATATAAATGTATATCTTTTTTATCTATGGACTTTATTACATCACCGGACATAACACCCGCATTATATGCCGGATATCCTTCTTTAACTTCCGAAATTACTGGTTTGTCCACACCGGCAACAGACACTATAAAAAGTGCCAATATAAATGAAAGTATAAAGTTGAATAAGGGTCCCGCAAATATTACCGCCAGTCTGTACCATACAGGTCTTGAATTGAAGGTTCCCTCTTTTATTTCCGTCTCTTCACCCGAGTCTTCACCCGCCATTCTGCATGAACCGCCTATTGGAAAAAGTTTTATTGAATAATCTGTCTTTTTACCGTGATAGGTATATATACTCGGACCCATTCCTATGGAAAATTCCAAAACATCTATTTTTGACCATCTTGCAACAATAAAATGACCGAACTCATGTATCAGTACGATCACTCCAAATATTAAAATAGCAATTATTATGCTCATATATTAATCTCTCCTAAAATCCGCCTTGATCTGTTCTTCTATCTCAAGTATTTCGGCTACTGAAGGTCGTGATATGATATTATGCTTATCCATAGCTGATTTTATAAGTCTTGTTATTTCTTTATATGCGATCTTTTTTTCCAAAAACAATGCAACCGCATATTCATTCGCTATATTATAGACCGCCGGCATACTTCCACCTGCTTTAGCAGCCTCATAAGCATATTTCAAACCTTCAAATACTTCTATATCAACCTCTTCAAACTCTATTTTTCGAAGTTTTTTAAAATCAAGTCTCTCACCCTCAATATATTTTCTTTCCGGATAGTATAAGGCATATTGTATGGGTAATTTCATATCCGGAACGCCCATTTGAGCGATCACAGCACCGTCTTCGAATTCAACCATGGAATGTATTATCGAAGTCGGTTGTACAAGTACCTCTATCTTTGATACATCAACATTAAAAAGATGCTTAGCCTCTATTACTTCCAAACCCTTATTGACCATTGTGGAAGAGTCTATCGTGATTTTTTTGCCCATACTCCAATTGGGGTGTTTTAATGCCTGTTCCAATGTGACATTTTCCAGTTCTTTGCTCGTGTATCCTCTAAAAGGCCCTCCCGAAGCAGTAAGCAGTATTTTATGCACCGGATTGTATCGGTCTAAACATTGAAAGATCGCCGAATGTTCGGAATCTACCGGAAAAAGATTCACCCCGTGATCTCTTACCAGTTGCATAATTATATGTCCTGCACATACTATGGTTTCCTTATTGGCAAGAGCAATATCTTTACCCGACTTTATTGCCGCTATCGTAGGCTCTATACCTATCATTCCGACTACGGCACTTAACACGATATCCGCATCGTCATAAGAAGCAGCTGCTATAAGCCCTTCTTTTCCAAAGCCTATATCTAAACTTTCATCATTTAGTTCTTTTTTTAATTCCAAACATAATTTCTCATCGGATACAGACACATATTTGGGAGCGAACTCTTTTATCTGTTCCTTTAACAAGCCTATATTGCTGCCTGCCGCAAGCGCAACAACTTCAATATCTTTATTATATCTGATAATATCAAGACACTGTGTTCCTATAGAACCTGTAGAACCGAGCACACTTATCTTTTTCATTATTTACTCCTTATATTCTCGAAAGAAACATTATTACAAAAAACACTACCGGAGCGGTAAGAAGTATGCTGTCAACTCTATCAAGTATACCGCCATGTCCGGGTATCAGATTACCGTAATCTTTGATCTGCTGATTTCTTTTGATACCGGAAGCAGCAAAATCACCTATTTGAGAAAGTACGGAAGCAAGTGTACAGGCAACGGTGCATATTGTTTCTATATACCTTATAGGTTCGACATACATCTTAAACACATACCCGAATATATATCCCATTATAGCAGCACCCAGTATACCCCCCAGACAACCTTCAACAGACTTTTTGGGACTTAGCTTCGGAGCTATCTTGTGCTTTCCTATAAGCATACCCACGGCGTATGCACACACGTCACTTCCCCAACTTGATATAAATACCAGCCATATAAGATAATCTCCATGTCTCAATGCCCTTATTTTATAAAGAAAAGAAAACATTATCGGTATGTATATCAAGGTAAATAATACCTTTATAACATCATTTATATGGTATTTGGGAAATGTAAATACATATATGCTTAAAATTGTTAAAAGGGTGACCGTTATAAAAATCCCTATGTATTCATCCACATGAAAAAGCACCAAAAAATAGAAAATTATCGACAGTACATAACTTACATAAGTTATTTTGCTCTCATTGATACCAAAAGCTTTGTAGAGCTCATACATTGCTATGCCTGAGATCACAATACTTGCAAACCATAAGGGTACGGTTCCGAATACAATTATTCCTATGGCTATAAGCAGTACTGTTATACCGCTTATAAGTCTTGTAATAAACATTATCTTCCTCCGAATCTTCTTTCCCTTTTATTATATGCCAATATAGCCTTCAAAAGCTCCTTTTTATTAAAATCCGGCCACAATACATCAGTGATATAGATCTCCGAATATGCTATCTGCCACAATAAAAAGTTGGATATTCTCAGCTCACCGCTGGTCCTTATCAAAAGATCGGGATCGGGAATCTCCGCCGTATCAAGGAAAGATGCCATTGTACACTCTTCTATCTCCGAAACATCAAGATCGTTATGCTTATATGTGGCTACTATCTTTCTCACCGCTCTTACGATCTCGTCTCTTCCACCGTAATTTACAGCAAAGATGAACGTCATACCTGAATTGTTCTTGGTACTTTCAACAAGCCTATCTATACCTTCGATTATGTCTTTATCAAATCTTGATTTATCCCCTATCATTTTAACTTTTACATTATTATCGTTAGCCACTTTGATTAGTTTGACCATATAGAATCTGAAAAGCTTCATTAAGGCTGATACTTCCTGCTCACTTCTTTTCCAATTCTCGGTAGAAAAGCCGTATACGGTCAAGTAATCAAGCCCTATCCTCGCAGCATCCTCAACTATTTGCTCGAGAGTCTCACATCCGGCTTTATGTCCCATAGCTCTGGGCAGCTTTCTCTTAGCCGCCCAGCGACCGTTACCGTCAAGTATTATTGCCACATGACTCGGAATCGCTATGCCTTCCGGATCAATATTATTGCCTACAAATTCTTTGATTTCTTTTACATATACATCATCTAAGATCTTCAACATAATCTCCCCCCATGTTTTCACATGTATAGATAATAAAAGTATAAAGGGTATTCCAAAAGTACAGGAAACTAGGCACTGTAACTTGTATACAAGTTCTGTGCTTAATATCTTTACATACTCTCAAAACACCCTTACACGCAGAAGTTATATCATATAACTTCTTACATTAAACTTTCATAATTTCCTTTGTCTTGGAATCAACCAAGCCGTCTATTTTTTCTATAGACTTATCTGTAGCTTTTTGAACTTTATCGTCAAACTTCTTCATTTCATCTTCACTGATCTCACCCGCTTTTTCAGCTTTCTTGATCAGTTCTATGGCATCTCTTCTGATATTCCTTACCGCAACTTTAGCAGCCTCACCCTTTTTCTTTATATCCTTTGCAAGTTCATGTCTTCTTTCCTCTGTAAGCTCCGGGAATACAAGTCTTATGACGTTTCCGTCATTGGTAGGATGTATACCAAGGTCTGATATATTGATGGCTTTTTCTATTTCTTTAAGCAAAGCCTTTTCCCATGGTTGTATAACTATCATTCTTGCTTCGGGTACTGAGATATTACCAAGCTGTTGCAAAGGTGTCGGGGTTCCGTAATAATCTACTTTGATTTTATCTAAGACATGTGGATTGGCTCTTCCCGCCCTGATCGTAGAAAATTCTTCCTGTAGAACATCTATAGATTTACCCATTTTTTCTTCATGTAACTTTATCTTGTCCTGCATATGATCCTCTCTTTTACACACTTACTACGGTACCGTTGATATTACCCTTAAGTGCATTCGCTATAGAATTTTTTTCATTTAAATCAAATATTGCCAAGCCGATCTTGTTTTCCATACACATTACCGAAGCAGTCAGATCAACAACTGCAAGTCTTTTTTCTATGACCTCGGATATATGTATGTTATCATACCTTTTGGCATCCTTATTAAGCTTAGGATCCGAGTCATATACCCCGTCTATAGACTTTGCAAGCAATATGATATCAGCCTCAAGCTCAATAGCCTTAAGTACTATTCCGGTATCTGTTGAAAAATACGGATGACCCGTTCCCGCTCCAAAGAATACTATCTTACCTTCGGAAAATGCTTTGTTTGCCCTGTCTTTGGAAAACTGCTCCGTCATGGTTCCGCAGATAAACGGTGTAAATATTTCAGTATCCAGACCCTCACTCCTGAAAACTTCAGATACATAAATACAATTCATTATCGTTGCAAGCATACCTATCTGGTCGGCTTTTGTTCTGTCAATTCTTTCAGATGTTCTTCCACGCCAGTAGTTGCCGCCGCCTATGACTATACCTATATCTACGTTCTCATCCTTTGCTTCTTTTATCTGTAAAGCAATTTCTCTTATCTTAGCTTCGTCATAACCTCTTGAGCCTTCAAGTGATAATGCTTCTCCACTAAGTTTTAACATAACTCTTTTCACTGATTTACCCCTTTGCTCATAAACTCAACTAAGGAAGATGTAGCCATCCTTAAAATAATTTTAAGTCGATTTATTATATCATATATATATATGTTTGAAAAGACGCTATAAAAAGTATAGTACTTAGAATTGTACAATAAAATTTCATCTACCCTGTCCCGGCTTTATCAGAGTCAGATGCCGTATATCACTGAATACATCTGATTATAAGTCACTTAAAAAGCGATGGCTTTACTTTTTATGAATCAAATTTCCAAACTAATCTACTACACTCATACCTGTATAAAGCTTATAATACCTTCCCTTTTGAGCAAGTAGCTCTTCATGACTTCCTCTTTCTATTATCTCACCATGCTCTAAAACCATGATACAGTCCGCATTTCTGATAGTTGAAAGCCTGTGTGCGATAACAAATGTCGTCCTTCCCGACATAAGAGCATCCATACCTCTTTGTACCAGCTTTTCAGTGTGTGTGTCTATAGATGAAGTAGCCTCATCAAGTATCAGTACCGGAGGGTCTGCCACCGCAGCTCTCGCTATTGCCAAAAGCTGTCTTTGACCTTGAGAAAGTGAACCGCCATCCGCATTTATTACAGTATCATAAGAATTCGGAAGCCTTTCTATAAAACCATGTGCATTCGCAAGTCTTGCAGCTCCTATACATTCCTCATCACTTGCCGAGGGGCTTCCGTATCTTATATTTTCCATGACCGTACCGGTAAACAGATGTGTATCCTGGAGTACTATACCCAGGCTCTTTCTAAGATCGGATTTTTTGATATCTCGGATCTTTATCCCATCATATATGATATTGCCCTTGTCTATATCATAAAATCTGTTCAACAAGTTGGTAATAGTGGTTTTGCCCGCACCTGTAGAACCTACAAAGGCAATTTTTTGAGCAGGTTTTGCGTAAAGGTTTATATCGTGAAGTATGGTATGACCTTCCACATAAGAAAAGTCCACATCTTCGAATTTTATATCTCCCTTAACCTCGACATATTCTTTATCACTCTTTTTCCATGCCCACATACCCGATCTGTCGGCGGTTTCTTCCAAATCACCGTCTTTATGTACTACATTTACCAGACTTATATCTCCGCCTGCATCCTCAGGCTGTGCATATAAGAGGTTTCCAAGTCTTGATACACCTGCCGAAGCCATTATAATGGCATTGACCTGTTGACCCACCTGAGAAAGAGGCTGGGTAAAGCTTTGTACCAAGGCAAGAAAGGTTACTATCTCCCCGACAGTGATCTTCATATAGCCCTTAACAGAAGCTACTGAGGCTGCTATGGCAATTATTACATAAGAAAATTTGCCCAATTGATTTATGATCGGCATAAGTATATTTGCATAAGAATTTGCCTTACTTGCACTTTGTCTAAGCTTTTCATTAATTACAAGGAAGTCCTTTTCTACGGCGTCCTCATGGCAAAAGACCTTTATTACCTTTTGTCCGCTCATCATCTCTTCTATATAAGCATTGATCTCACCTATCTGAGCTTGCTGTCGCACAAAGTGCTTCATTGATATGGAAGCCGACTTATTGCTTATAAACATAATTATAAGTATCATTCCAAGACTTAGGAAGGTAAGCGGCACATTAAGTATAAGCATGGTTATAAACACACTTATAAGACTTATTATAGAGCTTAATATATTAGGCAGGGACACTCCTATAAACTGCCTTAATGTATCCACATCATTGGTATATATTGACATAGTATCACCGTAAGGGTGTGTATCAAAGTATGATACGGAAAGCCTTTGCATATGGGAAAAAAGTTCTTCTCTTATGCCCCTCATAGTTCCCTGACCAATTTTTACCATGGTAGTACTTTGCACATAAGAAGCTATTACTCCTACGGCACATACAAAGCTCAGTCTTACTATAGCCTTATCAAGATTTGAAAAGTCCTTTTGACCGCTTTGCAGAAGCGGTGTAATGTAATCATCTATAAGAGCTTTAAAAAATGTTGTTCCGATCAGTGTGGTAACAGCTACAATTACAATACATACAAGCACTGCAAATATTTGTATAGGATATCCTTTTTTTATCCTTTTAATTACCCAAAATAAATTCAGTTTCTTTTCATCCTTTGACTTTGATAAATTATTCATTTCTTACCTCCGCATTATCAAAATCCGCTGAACTTTCAAGCTGTATATTAACTATATCGGCATATATATCATTGTTTTTGATAAGATTATCATGTGTATCAAAGGCATCTACACGTCCGTCTTTTAATACTATGATCCTATCAGCGTCTTTTACGGAAGATATTCTTTGTGCTATTATTATCTTGGTACAGGTTTTAAGATTATTTCTAAATCCCTGCCTTATCTTTTCATCGGTTGCGGTGTCTACGGCACTTGTAGAGTCGTCAAGTATAAGTATCTTAGGGGATTTGAGTAAGGCTCTGGCTATGCAAAGCCTCTGTCTTTGACCTCCGGAAAGGTTTGAACCTCCTTGCTCTATCCAAGTTTCGTAGCCATTCTCAAAGCCGTTTATAAACTCATCCGCACAGGCTATCTTACATACTTCAATACACTCTTCAAGGCTTGCATCCTCTTTGCCCCATCTTAGGTTATCAAGTATGGTACCCGAGAAGAGAACATTTTTTTGAAGTACTACACTGACTTTATTTCTGAGTTCTTCAATATCATAATCTCTTACATCTATTCCGCCTACTTTGATATCTCCCTCAGTCACATCATACAGCCTGCTTATCAGAGATATAAGGGTACTTTTTGCACTTCCCGTACCTCCTATGATACCTATGGTCTCACCCGATCTTATATGCAGATCTATATCTTCAAGCACAGGCTTTCCTTTGCCCTTAGCATAAGAAAAATACACATGTTCAAAGTCGATATTACCGTCTTTAACTTCTTTTATCGCATCTTCTTTGCTTACGATATCCGGACTCTCTTCTATGATCTCGGCTATACGTCTGGCACTTGCTTCTGACATGGCTACCATGACAGAGATAAAAGAAAGGAATAAAAGACTGGTAAGCATGGTCATTATATAGGTAAATAATGAAGTAAGCTCTCCGGTACTTAGCTCATTATTAACTATAAGTCTTGCGCCGAAGTACGAAAGGGCTATTATAGCCGCAAATATACACAGATACATTGCAGGGTTGATTTTTGCCACATAATTTTCAGCCTTTACCGCAAGATCATATATAACACCTATAGACTTCTCAAACTTTGAAATCTCCTTATCTTCCTGCACAAAGGACTTTACCACTCTTATCCCTCTTATATTCTCCTGTATATTGGAGTTAAGTGCATCATACTTTCTGAATACCTCTCCAAAGGCTTTTCCCGCCTTTTTTATGACCAGCCCCAGTACGATACTAAGTGCTATTAAAGATACTACAAATATAACAGAAAGCTTGGGACTTATAATGATAGCCATAATCATTGAAAAAAACATAAGAGCCGGTGCCCTCATCATCATTCTTATAACCATCTGATAAGAATTTTGTATGTTTGAAACATCTGTAGTAAGTCTTGTAATAAGACCGGAACTTGAATACTTGTCTATGTTTGAAAAAGAAAATTTCTGTATGTTGATAAACATAGCAGCTCTCAGGTTGGCAGCAAATCCGGCTGATGCCCTTGCACCGAAGATCCCCGACATTATTCCGGATACAAGTCCCAAAAGAGCAAGTCCCACCAAGACCATCCCATATTGAATTACTTTAGATATATCGGATTTTTGTATACCTAAGTCAATTATCTTTATCATCGTATAGGGGATCATAGTCTCAAACAATACTTCCAGCAAGGTAAAAATCGTACATATCACTGAATCCGACTTGTATTTACCAAGTTGTTTTAATAATGTTTTAAGCATCCTATAACCTCTTTATATCTGAATCAACCTTATGTACTATACCTTCCCATGAGTGTTCCTTGATCATATTCATGATTTCTTCGGACACGGTCTCTTTTCTCTTGATACTTTCTATTTGTGAGGATATCTCTTTTACCAGATCCTCTATAAATTGCGGCTTATCTTCTTCAACAGCCTTATCCACATCGTAAAGTCTTGGAAGTTTCACGTATTTGATAAGACCTGAATTATTTATCGTATCACCTAACAGATATATAAGACCCTCTATGGGCGTTGTAACTACTCTCATTCCGCAGGCAAGGGCTTCTATATTGACAAGACCCAGCCCCTCATAATATGAAGGAAGGACAAATATATCCATACTTCTCATAAGGTCTGCCAATTTGTTTTGCGGCATTGTAGAATGTATGTGCATATTCGTTGCGTTTTTACTTAGTTTTGTAAGTTCCTCCATTTGCTCTTCATTACAATTTCCGACTATATTAAATTCCAGGTTTTCATACTTTTCATTAAGTTTCGGGAACGTCTGTACCAATTCGAAAATACCCTTGGAAGAAGAGATTTTTCCTACATATAGCAGTCTTATAATATCATCTTCTTTTTTGGTATCATTTTGATAGAAAATATCCTGCCTGAAACCTCCGCCGTATACTTTGAGTTTATCTTTATCTATTCCTATTTTATTTACGATGCTGTCCGCATCATTTAATGATACACAAATACATTCATCAACCTCTTTTATATGAGGCATGTATTTTTCCAAGATCCACGGATTTTTCATAAGCTGTCTTACATCCGTGCTGTGTGATAATGTTATGACCTTTTTATCTGAAAACACTTCACAAACTAAAGAGCTTAGAATAAATACATGATGAGCTATAATAACATCCGGATCGAAGTCTTGTTTTATATGCAATAATTTTTCTCTGAAATTATTTATCCATAGCTCATAATCCTTCTCACTCATCTCGGAATATACCGTAGAATCATAAGGCATTTCATCACTCATTCCCGCTATCGGAAAGGGTAATTTTTCGGATTTGAACTCAAGTTCGTATTTTTTTATGTTTTCTGCCATACCGGAACTGAATTCATCCTGTACCGCATATAAAGCTGCATTTTCATGTCCTAATTTATTAAGACCGTCTATCAATACCGAAAAATAAATACCGCTGCCGGTCATAGCCGGCAGCTGTGCAAGGGTATGCAGTATCTTCATGAACCAATCTCCTTATTAGAATGTATAATCAGCACAAACACGATTCTCTACATAAGGTTTGATATAGGTTTCCGCAACATGTACATGCTTAGGATTCTTGGCATAACTTTGCAGATCTTCCATAGATTCAAATTCACTTACCAAGATCACATCATGTGTACTTGTTTCCTCCAAATCTGTATAGAACACCAGTGACTTGATCTCTTTTATTTCTCCGTTAAGTGCTTCGAGATTCTCTTTCATTGCCTTCTTTATCATAGGATCGTTTTGTCCTTCTTTAATCTTCCACATTACTACATGCTTAACCATAAAATCCTCCTTTGTTATAAAAAATCATAGTTTAAAGGCTGTCGCAACATTAGTGCGACAGCCTCTTTATTACATACCCATTTGTTTTGCAACTTCAGCAGCGAAGTCTTCACTCTTCTTCTCAAGCCCTTCACCCGTTTCAAAACGAATAAATCTCTTTATCTTTATATTAGCTGAATTTGCCTTAGCAACTTCTTCCACATACTGAGCCACGCTCTGCTTTCCGTCCTCAGCCCTTACATAGGTCTGATCAAGCAAGCATATTTCCTTAAGCTCTTTCTTGATACGTCCGTTTACCATACCTTCAATAACATTGGCAGGCTTGCTTGCTTCCTTAGGATCGTTATGGATCTGCGCAAGAAGTATCTCCTTCTCCTTTGCTATATAATCGGCATCTACTTCATCGGAAGATGTATATAAAGGTCTGAGAGCCGCTACCTGCATAGCAATATTCTTGCCCATTTCAGTTATAGCATCTGACTTCTTGTCGGTCTCAATATCTATAAGAACACCGATCTTACCGCCTGCATGTATGTAAGATACTACAAGTCCGTTCTCCTCATGAATCTTCTCAAAACGACGAATATTCATGTTCTCTCCAATTATTGATATCATGCTTGAAAGCTTCTCTTTTACTGTAAGGCTTTCATCAAGTAACCACTTTTCATCTAAAAATGCTTCCATATCAGCCGCCTTAGACTCAAGTGCCTGCTTTGCAACTTCAGCAACATAAGACTTAAATGTCTCATTCTTTGCTACGAAGTCAGTCTCTGCGTTAACTTCAACTATAACCGCATCATGTCCGCACTCACATACGAGTGTCTCTACGATACCTTCAGCTGCTATACGTCCTGCCTTCTTAACCGCTCCTGCCAAGCCCTTTTCTCTTAAGAACTCGATTGCCTTATCTATATCGCCCGCAGTCTCTTGAAGTGCCTTCTTACAATCCATCATACCTGCACCGGTGATCTCTCTAAGCTCTTTAACCAGTGCCGCTGTAACCTCTGCCATTGACCTACCTCCAAATATTTATTTTATATATTGATCTTCTGATTATTCTTCTGTCTGCTCAGCTGCGTCAAGTTCCGCATCAGCTGCCTGTGACTCAAGCTCCTCTTTGCTTGTGGCACCCTGGTTAGCCTCTATTACGGCATCAGCCATGCTTGCAACTATAAGTCTTACCGCTCTTATAGCATCATCATTTCCGGGAATTATGTAATCAAGTTCTTCAGGATCTGAGTTTGTATCAGCTATACCTATAAGCTTTATACCAAGTGTATGAGCTTCCTGTACACAAATCTTTTCTTTCTTAGGATCTACTACGAATATAGCATCAGGTAATTTCTTCATATCCTTGATACCGCCTAAGTTCTTCTCAAGCTTCTCCCACTCTTTCTTAAGTTGGATAACTTCTTTCTTCGGAAGTACGTCAAATGTTCCGTCCTGGCTCATCTCTTCGATCTTTTGTAATCTCTTTATACGAAGCTGAATAGTCTTGAAGTTTGTAAGCATACCTCCAAGCCATCTCTCGTTAACATAGTACATACCGCAACGTTGTGCTTCTTCCTTGATTGCATCCTGTGCCTGCTTCTTGGTACCTACGAAAAGTATAGTTCCTCCCTCGGCAACTACATCAGCTATAGCCTTGTATGCTGTATCTACCATACCAACACTCTTTTGTAAGTCTATGATATGGATACCGTTTCTTTCGGTATAAATGTACGGAGCCATCTTAGGGTTCCATCTTCTTGTCTGATGTCCGAAGTGAACACCTGCTTCCAACAATTGCTTCATTGATATAACGCTCATATCTTTTCTCCTTTTGGTTATACTTCCGTCTATCTTATATATGGGAGTACTCCTTGAGCACCTCTCCCATAAGGGATAAACGTGTTTTTTTAACTGAAATATTATACTATGAAAAAGTATATATTTCAATAGTTTTAACTAAACAATCTTTTTAATAAGAATCTTAATTTATAACCATAAGTGTATCCGGCAATAAAGACAAATTAGCTATCTGATTATTAGGACAGACCAGCACTTTAAGATTCTCCCTATCGACAAGGGGTGAGATATCCTGTACATAATTATCCGTTATGTCCAGATAGCTTAAATTCGGCATGTATTGTACAAAACTAACATCCGGAATACTTTGACTTCTGACAGTAAGTCTTTCCAAGGCACCGAATTTATCGAATATATAATTCATATCTCCTAACTTGGCTTCTTTTCTTTCTTCACCGCTGTTATCATACAAGTAATCTATATTATAAATATTGAGTTCTTTTAAATGTGTGTTTTCATTGATATTTTCCGGAATTATATAGACCGGCTCATCGGTATCTATATCCAGATTTTCAATAGTAGCCATATTAAATAAAGGACTTACATCGGTGTCTGTACCCATCCCCAATCTTACCGATTTTAAATTCGACAGATTTTCCAATCCGCTAAAATCATCAATTGTTCCGTCTCCGTGAAAGTCTATCTTGGTTAAACCGGTCATTTTTGAGATACTGTCCATATGTATATGGTGAGTCAACCCGACATCCAGGCTAAGTTCTTCTACTTGTGTGTTATTTTCAAAAAATTTCAACATACTGTCCTTAATACCTATCTTTCTTAAATTGATAAGCGAAGAAAAATCGGTAAGTGCATCATCATTTGACATATAAAAGTCCAATATAAGCTCATTGAGTTCAGAAAGTGTAAGCAGGCTTGAATAGTCACTCAGTTTATCGTTATCTTTAAGTACCAAAGATCTGATAGGCTTTGCATCAAGTGCCTCTAAGCTGTTGATATCTGAACCCTCGACATACAAATAAGTAAGACCGGGCATGTTTTTCACAAAATCAATGCTCTTAAGTCCTTGAGCACCACCCAGTACCAGGCTTTCAAGTTGCGGCATACCGAATAATACCGAATAGTCGGTAAATTTATCATCTCCCCTTAGCTCAAGATACTTTAAATTTGTAAGACTTGCAAGATAAGCATTATCCCTCGTCATATATGTGGCAAAACTTTCTAATTTATCTAACTTTGCAAGCTTTCTAAACTCTCTATCATCAAATTCATCATCTACATAATATAAAATCAGCTTTTCCAAATTACTGAACTTATCGGTAAATGTATCTATATCATCTTCCTCATATATTCTTATTCCAAGTTCTTTTATATTCTTAGTATCCGCAAATAAATTCTCGAGTACCTCCATACTGATAAAATCATTTGAATAAAAACTTTCAAGTTCGGTAAGGTTGCTTAAATAAGCATCCGCCTCATTGTAATAATAAAAATCCATGTTGATAGAATATATATTTCTGATATCAATACTTTTGATCTTTGTAAAACATTGAAGATCCCTAAAATCAACTGTATTTTCTTGTAAAGTGTCATGATACAGAGTGACCTCTGACGCCGTTTCGTCATAAAGTTCATAATTAATAATACTTTTTTCATCGTCACTTTCAAATTTAATTGATTTGAAATTCTCATAATCTTCTGTTCCGATATCCTCTATACGCTTTTGTAATACCAATTCCAAAAAATTTATCATAGGTTCGGATGCCACTTCGGTCCTCGGAGCTGATATTTCTTCTCCAACTTGTGAGGTATTCCTTGTTCCGACAGTCGTGATATACATCTGTACCACAATGAACATGAACATACAGGCTGCACCTATAAGTACCGGCACCTTGTAAATATTATTAATGTTTCTTTCCGTCTCTTGCTTTGATCTCATATTGTAATTATTAATGGTCGTATTAATAATTACCTTTTCATCCTTTCTTTCAGCATAAATGCCCGTACCGCAATATGGGCAACGGGCAAGTCCCTCTTTTGTTACATCAATATCCGCTTTACAACTCGGACACTTTATTTTAATAACTTCCATTTTTAATGAACTCCAAAATTATTTAATTTCTCCGTTAATATTTATTTTTGACAAAAACTTATTATCACTTAGATCAGGTATCACTGCATTGGGAGCAGTGATCAATTTAAGCTGTTTCAAAGATGTCAAACTTTGTAAAAACGAATAGTCTGATACTTTTTTATTATTTTCTAAAGTAAGATATATAAGAGAGATATTATTCTCAAGTATGGACAGATCTTCCAGCCTACTCCCTTCAATATCTAAGTACTCCAAACGATTCATGCTTTTCAAAAAATCCGCATTTTTAAGTTTTTTGGCATTTCTAATTGTAAGTCTGCTTATATACGGCATATCTTCAAGTACAGAATAATCCTTTATTTTTGAAGCGTCATGTATGATAAGATTACTAATATAGTCCATCTCAATTAAATAACTTATATCGGTCTCTCCCGCTTTAACCTCAAATGTATCACTTTTTGTATCAAATGTTTCATACACTTTTGTTTCGATTTTTGATTCATCATACGTTCTAAAAGACTTGACTATTTCATCAAATTCGGCATCCGGCTGTTTACTTATTATTCCGACTGAGGCAGTTTCTTTACTATTTTCAGACGTTATAAATACAGTTATGATAATCGGTAATATAAACATTACAAATATAATTCCAAGTCCTTGCATTGCCTCTTGAAAATGAGAAGGATTTTCTTCCTCTCTCCTTATCTTATCATTTTTTTCGATCAGGTCTTCACTATAGTTGTAATCATCAATAATCGTATGGCGCACGATAGGTACTTTATTTGACTCTACATAAAAAACCTGACCGCAATACTCACATTTGACGGCTCCATCTTCATTCACATCAATATTTGCCCCGCAATTGGGACACTTCATATCGGTTATTTTCAAAAATATGACCTCCGAATATCAATGTATTGATTATTTACATTATTTCTTTTAATCATTTCTTTTTATTTTTTCGATCGAACCTGTAAACTTAAAGCCCACAAGGGTTGCACCGTATTCACTACAGAAATACGGGCAACGGGCAAGGAGTTCTTTTGTTACAGTTAACAACTATGACACTTTATTTTAATAACTTATATTTTAATGAACTCCAAAATTATTTGATTTCTCCGTTTATTTCGATATCGGTTAAAAATTTATGCTGACTAAGGTCCGGTATCAGAGCACCTTGAGCGGTAGTAAGCTTAAGTTTTTTCAGTGAAGGCAAGTAGGTCAAAAAAGTATAGTCTAACAGCTCTTCATTATTTTCCAAAACAAGCTCGGTGATGGATAAATTATTGGAAAGTATCGAAAGATCGTCTATCTTACTACCTTCTATATACAGGTATTGCAACTTGACAGTATCTGATAAAAAATCGGCATCTTCAAGTTCCTTGGCATTTTTTATAGTTAATTTTTCCAAACCCGGCATATAATAAAGTGCAGAATAATCACTAATATTTGAAGCATCAGGTATGGTCAGGATTTTAAGATTGACCATTGTTATTAAGTTGTTTATATTCGACTCGCCTTCTGCCACTTCATATTCGCTTGTATGTGTATCTGTATCTTCACCTTCAATGACGCTTACAATTAAGTCATCCTTATAAAGCACTTTTTTTGAATTCAAAGATATCATTGTTATTACAAATATAGTAATTATACCGACAAACACAGCTATTACTATATTTTGGGTAAAGCTCTTATTCTCATCACTTTTGGAACCGTGATTTTTAGTATTATCATAACCGTTGTAATTATTGATAACAGTATTGTGTACAGCCGGTGCTTTCTCCGATTCGGCATAAAGCGGTTGTCCGCAATATTTACAATTAAGTGCTCCCTCTTCATGCACCTCTACATTTGCCCCGCAATTGGGACATCTCATAGCGGTTATTTTCAAAAATATGACCTCCGAATATCAATGTATTGCTTATTTGCGTAATTTCTTTTGATTATTTCTTTTACTTATTTCTTTTGATTATTTCTTTTCTTCATATTTTTTTTGATCAATTCGAGTTCTTCATATACATAATCATTGAGGATTTTTATGTAAGTTCCTCTCATTCCGGATGAACGGCTCTCTATTACCCCCGCACTTTCAAACTTACGAAGAGCATTAACGATCACTGAACGAGTTATACCTACCTTATCAGCGATCTTGCTTGCTACAAGCACTCCTTCTCCGTCCTCCAACTCATCAAACACATAAGATATTGCTGTGAGTTCGGAAAAACTCAGTGTTGATATGGCTGACTTTACCACATGTCTGCTTCTTGCATCTTCTTCAAGTTCTTCATTAATAGATCTGGTAAGCTCCAAGCCCACAACGGTTGCACCGTATTCACTGAGTACTATCTCGTCAAGACCGTAGTTTTTATCGGTCCTGTATATGAACAAGCTTCCGAGTCTCGTTCCCGCTATCTCTACAGGACAGACTATCGCCTTAAATCTTTCAACCTTATCGGAACTGAAGCCTAATATTTCAAGATTCAAATTCTCTTTTGTCGACAATATCGAAAGTATTCTCTCATTAAGCAGTTTATCTATGAAATCTCCTACTTCAACATCTATAAGTTCACCGATATTTTCTATTTTACTGTCTATATGTTGACCTAATATTTTTCCACGTTTACTTGTTATAACAATATTTGAATCAAGTATCTCGGATAAAGTATCACACACATCATTAAATAATAATTTTTTAGAGCTGCTACTGTGTAAAAGCCTGTTTATTTTTCTGGTTTTATCTAACAATTCTACGCCCATGTCAATTCCCCTCCATCATTGCCATTGTATAAACCGTTTAAGATATTTAATTGGTTAGTAGTTACTATGCTAAGATACCACAATCATACGATATAGACAAGCTTTTTATTGTTGAAACTATCAATTGTATTATTTATTTATAAGCAATTATTCTAAAGTAGAAATGTTATAGGCAATTTTAGTAAAGTTGTTTGAACTTTTCGAACTTATATTGCTTTACATCCGGATCCGGGAATATTTATCGTATTATAAGTTGTTGTAGAATTCAACTTTATGTGTTTTTAAAATTTTATATATTCTTTTAAAATATTCTCTAAGAACCATTTTAATTTTTCACTTAACTCCATTAAGCTATCTCCTATGAGCACTACCTAAACGGTAACCTGCTTTATAATTTTCATCACTATACCATAACACAGTATGATTATTAAGACCGTCATCAAATCCGTATACAAATGAATTATAGCCCTTTAGAGCGTTGTTTTGTTCTTCGATAGTACAATTATAGTCAACAATCGATTTAGCGCCTGCAGAGCTAAATATCGCAATTATACACATAGTAATAATTAATGTTTTTGATACCAAAATACTCGCCCCTTATAGTAACCTTCTTCATAAAAACTTAAAAAGTCTTTATCTTCACCATCAGTAAAATCAGAATCTTTGCTATAATTATTTTTACCGTCATTAAATCCAGTCATAAATGATGCAATCATTTTAATTCTTAATGCTTCTTCACCTACACTAGGCTTAGCATTAGGATTATCCCATGCGTTAGCAGTGAACATACTACAGCAGCATAATGTAAATAAAATAAATAGTACACGCATAGGAACCTCCTTATATATCAAAGCATAAAGTCTTAATAACTAAAAAATCCCCTGCCGATATCTTAGGGCAGGGGTCAAAACTTAACGAGAAGTTTTATCACATCCTTAGTTTATACAGTTTTTCGCTGTTCGTAACCGCTTATTACTCGTCTAAAACCATAAAGAGAAACAGTCACTGTTCAGACCTACATTATACTAGCCATATCCAGACTCGTCAGTCCGGAAT
>ERZ773233.320-NODE-320-length-34336-cov-7.101601_pt1 | contig 34336 bp, 37 predicted proteins | sample MGYA00580991_ERZ773233 | MGnify/ENA primary metagenome ERZ773233 (study PRJEB29015, sample SAMEA2738178) | human oral metagenome | biome: human oral; feature: human-associated habitat; material: saliva | place: China | collected 2161 ...
TATGGCAGAAAAAGTGCTTGATGACTGGATAAGGCAGGCTGAACAAAGTAAGATAGCCCAACTACAGAAAATGGCTGTTACTGTGAAAACCTATAAGAAAGGAATCCTTGCCTGGTACGATTGCCATCTATCAACAGGAAAAGTCGAAGGCATCAATAACAAGATTAAAGTAATGAAACGAAATGCGTATGGATTCAGGGATGAGAGGTACTTTACACTAAGACTCTATGCACTGCATAACTGCCGTATCACTCGAAATGTCGGATGAACCATAAGTTTTCTACCAGCAAGGAAAGAGCAGAAAAGTAGTAGACTCTGCGCTTTCCATGACGTAACAGACTATTTAGCCTACTTATCTTTGCAAGATAATGGCTTTATCCGTCTCCCTTCAGATTGTGATGTCATCATCATGTCCGATGTTAGAAACTTCCTTCATCTACTCATAGAAGGTGACGATTACAACAGAGTCTATCTATTCTTTCCTAACGATGTCACAGGAAATACTATTACCCAAACATTAATAGATAGATATGGAAGATATGCTGTACCCTGCAATACACTTTACAAAGGGTATTCAAACCTGTTACAGTTTGCAAAGGCAGTTGAAATTCCATCTGATGATAGTTAATAGAAGTGTTTTTTATATATATCCTTAAGATATGACGTATATAATAGTCTTCATTATTTTGTTTATTGCCTTAGCTGCAGCTTTCTATTATGAAATAAGCCATAGCTATGATGATGACAAATTCAGAAAATAGAAAATGATGTAATTTCATTTTTCAGTATAAATGCTAACAAGTAAAGATATGATTGACAATGTTCTAACCATCAAAACAGGCTTTTCGGATTTATTACCCATGCCTGAATTTTATCAAGTAGTCACTTACTCACAGAAACGAGAAGAGCTGCTATCCTTAATCTATGAGAAGAAGAATTTCAAGCCTTTTGCCAGCATGAAACTCATCAGGGAGATTAATTTTCTAATAAAAAAGACAATTACCCTATGGAAATTGCAATGCCTGGCAGAGCGAATAGAGAAGCTATTCGGAATCTCATGCTTTCAGATAAGCATTGACAGAGAGAATAACACTGCACACATGCTTTGCAGCTGGATTGATAAAGAGACTGGAGAGTGCATCGTACTCAACAGAACAGAGCAAAAGCGATTATCGGTATTAGTCTTAGATTTCTTAGACTTACCACGTCCTCGGGGTGCAGATATGTGGCTAAGATACTTCCTATTAAATAAGTATAATAACGATCCATCCGTATATAGCAAGCAGATAGAATTTCTTGAAAGAGGGCAATATGATAGTCTTAGTTACCCAGTCATAAGAGACAGTCTTAAATATGTGGAAATGTTGTGTAGGGGATTATTAAAATAGTTTGTGATATGAGACCATTAAAGATATATTTAGCCAGTAGTTGGCGTAATAAGCACTATGAAACAGTGCTGCAAGTTTTACGCTTTCAGGGATATAAGACCTATGATTTCAAACATCCTGAAGACCAGTCTCTAAGTGGGTTTAGCTGGGAAAATCTTCATAAGGATGTAAAGAGTTGGACTTGTGAGGATTTCAAAAAGAACCTACATCATCCTGAAGCAACAAACGCCTTTGAAAAAGACTTTCGTGCCATGCACGAAGCAGATTACTGTGTACTTCTTCTTCCTTGTGGTCGTTCTGCCCATTCAGAAGCAGGTTGGATGAAGGGGCAAGGCAAGAAAGTTTTCATCCTTGATTTGTCCGAACATCCGACACCTGAACTGATGTATCAGATGTATGATATGTATGACACCAGGCTAATAGATTTGGTCAAACACATAGAAGATTCATACGATGAGGAAAATATGTTACTTAAAGAAAAAATAAATACATATGGACAGAATAGTGAAGAGACGGACTAATCTCTTGTATAATCTTAGAAAAAAGGGAATCAGATGTCTTACAAAGGAAAGAGTTATATTTTTCCCATATGGTGACCAAGAACCATTAAAGGTTAAACAGATTGCAGCTTTATGCAATGATTATAATTTTCATGTACAATTAATACTTCAATAAGATGGATAAATTATTATTAAATGGTGTGGGCACTCTTGGAAGTGTATTTAGCACATATACAGTAGGATTGTTTTCCTTAATCTTAATAGGTGTATCATTATTGATTATCCTCTATCGTATTCTACGATGGATAATTAGCGTCGATGAGATGATGCCATCATTAAGAGAAGTTGTACAAACTTATAAACAAATACAAGAAGAGAAAGAGAAAGAAATAAAGAAAACATCACAGACTTCCGATATAGATGATGGTGCTCGAGATAGTAGATTTGTTGAGTCTACAATAGTAACAAGTACTGAAATAAATTCAATAGAAAAAAATTCTTGCCATTATTCTATTGTCGCAAATACTGGTACGCATTCTATAGCTGAATGTGAAGGGAATAGGTCTATAGCGGCATGTACTGGAGCCTACTCAATGGCTATAGCACAAAATACAAGTGTGAACAGTATCACTTCAAATACTGGTTTCAAATCAGTATCTGAAAATAAAGGAGACTTTTCTATATCAGCAAACATTGGGGAGTACTCTGCAACAACAAGCTATGGTCAGTATTCTACTGCAATAAACATTGGAGCCTACTCTATAGCAGTAAGTACTGGAGATTACTCTGTTGCAATAGCTACTTCTGAAAGGTCATTTGCAAAAGTAGAAGGTAAAGAATCTATTGCGATAGTATGTGGGACAAGAGGTAGAGCAAATGGAAAGGTAGGCTGCTGGCTAATCCTCACAGAGAGAGGTGAATTTAATGGTCGGTCATATCCTCTAAAAGATATCAAAGCAATAAAGGTAGATGGAAAAAAAATAAAAGAAACAAAATGGTATAGATTAATTGACGGTGAAATAATAGAGGATGGAGATATAGAAGATAAAATTGAACCTTAGAAAATGGATTACCTCTATTAAAAATGATAGATTAAATAAAACTTCATAAATAATATTTTATATGAAAGAAAATACAGATTTGGCAAACCAATTAGATGCAATGGTTAGCCAGTGTCAAAGAATGAATGCTGGTAAAATTAGAATGTCATTCAAAAGGAAAGATGGCTATACTATTGAGATAACAGCACGACGGACTGAGGGTAAATTTGATGACGAGTTTAGTGATAAGGAACTAAAATACATCAAAAAGTCAATGATAGACAAGATTGGCAGTGGGTCTAATAAAGAAGCGGATGACATAGCTTTTGATATAATCAATGTATGCCAGGAACTATTAGGCGAGCCACAGTTTGAGTCTGTAGACGAGATTGTTAGTTTTAACTTCTGAAATTAGTAATAACGAGAGGATAATAGTATGCCAATTAAACCAGAAAACAAAGCACGATATCCAAAGAATTGGAAACAAATCAGAATTTCAATTCTTGAACGTGCGAATAATTGTTGTGAGTTCTGTGGAGTTGAGAACCATACATATCGGACGAATGAATTTACTGGGAAGTTAGCATATATTGTTCTGACAATAGCACATCTTGATCATACTCCAGAACATTGCGATCCCGATAATCTGCGTGCCTTGTGTCAACGATGTCACAATCGTTATGATGCAGAACATCGGAAAGAAACGAGATTAAGTAACAGTATTAAGAAAAAGACAAATGAATAATATTAAACTTTTATACATAGACTTGTTTTGTGGAGCAGGAGGAACTACTACTGGTGTTGAACAAGCAGAGCTTAATGGGCAGGCGTGTGCAAAAGTAATTGCGTGTGTAAACCATGACGTAAATGCCATTGCATCACACCAAGCAAACCACCCGGACACCCTTCATTTTACCGAAGACATTCGCACTCTTGACCTAACGGAGTTGACTATCCACTTGAATCGGATGCGTGTAAAATACCCAAATGCCCTGGTCGTACTTTGGGCATCGTTGGAATGTACCAACTTCTCCAAAGCAAAAGGCGGTCGGCCTCGTGATGCTGATAGCCGGACACTTGCAGAACATCTTTTCCGCTATATCGAGCAACTCGACCCTGATTATATTCAAATTGAGAATGTAGAGGAGTTCATGAGTTGGGGAGACATGGATGAAGAAGGGCATCCCATATCAAGATTGAAAGGGCGCAGTTATGTCAGATGGTGCAATAGGATTATGTCTTATGGTTACCGTTATGACTGGCGTTTACTGAACGCTGCAGATTTCGGGGCTTATACGTCACGAAAAAGATTCTTCGGCCAATTTGCAAGAACTGGTCTACCAATAGCTTTTCCTGTTCCGACCTACTCCAAGGAAGGTGACAATGGAATGTTCCATATATATAAGAAATGGAAGCCAGTTCGTGAAGTGCTTGATATGAATGATGCCGGCCAAAGCATCTTTGACAGGAAGAAGTCTCTATGCGAGAAAACCTTGAAGCGAATTTACGCAGGGCTAATCAAATTCGTTGCTGGTGGAAAGGAAACCTTTCTTGTTAAGTATAATTCAATGAACCAGACAGGAAAATACGCAGTTCCTGGAATTGACGAGCCTTGCCAAAAGGGGCTTGCCAATGTCAGCTTCATGTCCAAAGCATTCAGTGGAGATCCGTATTCTAAGAACCAATCGATAGACATTCCTGCCGGAACTGTCACCACTAAGGATCACCATGTCTTTGTTACTGCTTACTATGGCAATGGAGGAAATCATTCTGTTGAATCGCCATGTCCTACGCTTACCACAAAAGACAGGCTGGGATTGGTTTCAAGTCGTTTTTTGGCAAATGAATACTCCGCTGGTGGTCAACTTTCCAGCATTGATGCACCTTGCCCTGCAGTATTGACAACACCGAAGCAAAAAGTAGTTGACTGCTTCTTGATGAACCCACAGTTCAACTCTGCAGGTGGAGATACCAATAAGCCGTGTTTCACTTTGATTGCTCGGATGGATAAGATACCCCCTTACCTTATCTCCACAGAAAAAGGTCTCGGTATAAGGATTTTTGAAAAGGACAGTGAAATGACTTGCAAGATAAAGGAGTTCATGGCCATGTACGGAATCATAGACATCAAGATGCGCATGTTGAATATAAATGAGCTGAAACGCATCATGGGTTTCCCTGACAATTATATCCTCGTAGGGACACAGGCCGAACAGAAGAAGTATATCGGCAATGCCGTTGAAGTTAACATGAGCAGGGTACTCTGCGAGTCGCTTTGTGCAGCTCTTGTTTCCAAGGCAATAGCAATATAGAACTAACATTCGAAAGATAAGATAACCAAAAGAATAGATATGAAAAGAACAATTTTCACACATCACTTAAAAAAATATGCAAAAACCATTCAGGGAAAATCCGACAACCAATTAAGAGGATACATGGATGGTTATATCAAAGCTTTGGAAGTTGTCAAAGGCGAGCTTCTTGGGCTTGCCCCCCAGACAGTTGACCAAGATTTTCAATCCAAGGGCTACAAGTATTTTTTTGAGGAAATACAACATATGGTTAATCTGGAGGCTTCTGTCGTAAAGGATGTAGATAACTTTGTTAAAACTTACAAAGTCCCTACCGTAGGTGTCAAAGAATTGGCTACAAGGGAATGCTTGGAAATTCTCTCCGAAGTTGAAGATTACTTTTGGGGAGACCGTAGTGGTTTTAATAAGATAATGTACGCTCAAATGGTATTCGCAAAGGAACTCCGTAAGAGAATAGAAGCACTACAACCAAATGTTAAAACCCCAAAATAGATCGTTTATGAATCCAAAGAAAAAACTTTCCTCTTCAGGAGTCAACCAATCGCAATCAGGTAAACGTTTTTATTATGTTGCCACTTGCATATTGCTCTTGCTGATGTTCGATAAGCCATACAAAACCTCTGCAAGGGGTTTCCGTCTATATCTACGAAATTGCAAGAGAGTCAGCAAGCTGCTCCTTGCTGGAATACTTTGTGAAATCTTCAAGCTTATAGATAAATATATAAAATCTCGTGAGAATAAATAATTAGGTATAAAAATTTTGCGAAACGAAATATATTATGTATCTTTGCAATCGTATAGACGTATATACAACTATACGTATGTATAGTAATAAAACAATACGTAAATCTGTAAATATCAAGGAATAATCTATTAAACTAATAAATTTTAGAGTATGAGCACAAAGGTTAAGTCAGGGGATAGCATTAATATCCCTGAAGGTTGCAAGGCGGTCATTGAAGATGGTAAGGTCATTTTTCAGCCGGAATTTAAAGATGCAGACTATATCCCCAAAAGAGGAGATATTGTTGTTTGCACATATCATGTACCTTATTCCACTTATAACGAAACTGTAACAGCAATCTGTACAGGACACAGAGACAAATATGGTACGTATGATTGTTTTGTCATATACGAACATGGTGGTATTATAAAAAGAAATAAAGGCATACCTGTTGTAAGAGAACACGATCAGTACCAGTCTAAGATACGTCTTGCTACTGACGAGGAGAAAGAAATCTTGTTCGACAAGATGAAAGAACAACGTCTGTACTGGGATGCTAAAAACTATAATGTCTTCTTAGAAAGATGGAGAGCAGAAAATAATGGTACCTACTATTTTGTAAATGCAAATTTTAAGGTAGAGACAACTTATGATACATATTCTTCCATAGATGATTACCTTTTTGACATCGGCAATTATTTTCGTGATGAATATGATGCGAAAAGTATAGCCATGAGGTTAGTGGAAAGTACCAACAAGCTGAAATCTATTTTATTACAGTATCATGACAAGTTAGGAAAATAAATTTATATGATATGACACACCAAGCAACAATCATTTCATTTGCCAACCATAAGGGAGGTGTCGGCAAAACCACGACAACAGCAAGTGTTGGTTCTATTCTTGCCAGCTTAGGTAAGAAAGTGTTATTAGTAGATATGGATGCACAGAGTAATCTTACATCGTCTTTACTAAAGAATGAAGAAGTAGAGTCTACCATCTATGATGCGCTCTCTGTCTCTTGTAGAGGAGCAGCCTATAATTTGGCAGTCTATCCGATAACGGAAAATCTTGACATTGTTCCATCTTCATTGCGTCTTGCCTCTGCAGACCTTGAACTCTCTTCAGTAATGGCAAGGGAGCATCTTCTTTCTGATGTTTTGCAGTCACAGGTTACAAACTATGACTACATACTGATAGATTGTCCCCCATCATTAGGACTTCTTACCCTCAATGCTCTCACCGCCTCTAATCTTGTTATTATCCCTCTCTTGGCTGAAGTACTGCCATTCCAGGGTTTAACTATGATAAGTGACTTTATTAGGATGGTAAAGCAGAAGCTCAATCCAAAGATAGAGACAGCAGGAATTCTGCTTACACGCTGGGAGAAGTCCAATTTAAGCAAGCAGATAGAAGCAGGTCTTCGTGCCAAGTTAGGTAATAGTGTCTTTACTACCAAGATACGTAAGAACATCAAGATAGCTGAAGCCCCACTTGAAGCTGTTAATATAGTAGAATACGACCCAAAGAGCAATGGTGCAGCGGACTATCGTTCCTTTGTTGAAGAGTTATTAAGTAAGACATCAGGTAAATAAATAAAAGAAACAGGAAATGAGCAAAAAGATTAATAATGATGCAATGGGACAACTGTTAGAAGGTCTAACATCTTCAGCAGTCTCTCCAGTGAGTGAGTCATCAGACTCTACCACTATTTCTGAAAGTAGAAACAATAGTCAAGAGGAGCACAAGGATAGTTCTAAAAGCGTTCGTTCAAAGACAAACGGAAAGATGCGCATTTGCACATCATTAGATAAGACACTTATGAATAAGATACGTGCTATCTCTGAAAAGGAAGGAGTTCAAATCAACGAGCTTATTACTTTAGGATTAAATATGGTTGTTTCTAAGTATGAAGAGCAGCATGGTCAGATACGTCCAAAGAAAGGCGTACGTGGTGATATTAATACTATATTTCGTTAGTAATTATTCTATATATTAAATATATAGATGTTTATGCAGGAATATTTTTATAAAATATGAAGTTAAGTATTATGTTTTGCTGGGCAGGAGATGTGTATTATTGGTATGGAAAGTGGTTATTTCCATCTACACCATCTCCTGGAGACACCTTAAATATGCGTTCTTTCCTTGACGATAATCTCATCAAGGCTGAACGTGAAGACATTGTATTTTGTGGTTTAGGAAAATATAAAGGTATTGAAGTATCCATGGAAGGATTACTTTCAGGCTACTTTGATGTAAAGATTTCCTCTATCAATTGGAGAAGCAATGGAATTGCTATAGAGGTTACTACAGATAAGTATATGGAAAAAGATGCTATTGGAAATTATCTTTGGAAAGCAAAGAGCCAATAAAATGCCTGGTCTTTATATAGGTAAAGAGTATGAAAGAAAAGCAATACAGAAAGGTGATACACGTTCACTTCCTCCACAATCATAGGAACTATTACTTTGGCAGTGTTGTAGCCTTGTTCAGAAGATTTACTGAAGAGGAGTTGGATTGTTCTGCAGCATATCTTAGCCATCTACTAACAGAAGATGGTATGCACCACATCACCAAGAAAGTCCTTATAATAAGGTCACGTTTAATAACATAAAAAAGTAAGAATTCAACATATATATTTGCAGTTTAGTGTAGTTATTAGTGTCAATTTGGTAAAAGTTGTATTCTTAACAGTTAAGTCAGGGGAAACCCTGACTTAACCTTTTACTTATTTCTTTGTACATATGTGAGAAGTTTGTTTAATGTCTTAGTTGACACGTTATTCCATCCTCTTTCATTTATCCAAGGATTAAAAGCAAAGAGAACAGTAAAGAAAACACCTTCATTTGGCGTTAATGGATATCTTAAAGCATGAATTTCGATAAAAATTTCTTTTGATGTAATTTCATCGATAGTTATTACTTGTGGAAAATCTTTTTTCCATATATAAGCCTTATGAGGTAATTCCTTTAAGGTTTCATTAATAGATTTAATTATATTCTCTCTTATCATATCTTATTGGTTTATGGAGAGGTGGTTAACCTCTCCGTTACCTATCATTATGCGACGTATTTGAATTCATGAACATTTATGTGAGAGTCATCATCTTCATATTCCTCGTTCCATGCTTCAATATCCTCTTCGGTGAAGTCTTCTTTTTCAAGCAAAGAAGAAACAAAACTCTTCATTTGCTTTTCTGTTTCAAAATATTCATAGTAATCTGTGTCCTTTACATAAGCATCAACTAAGTATCGCTCCGGATAGTATTTCCCATCAGTGTCATTTGTAGCGAACACCTCATATCCAGCTTCCTCTACTATATAGTATATGGTGAGGTCGGGCATAAGTTTTCCCAAAACGTGTCTAAAGTCTGTTGCTCCCCAAGCTTCTTCAGCATTGATGCGAAGAGCTTTTTCATCTAACTCATACTCTTCGATGAAGCCACGGAGATAACTCTCTTCCACCTGTTCTTTTGTTGCCCCTAAAGCTACAAGGACATTACCCTCCCATTCATTAGATGCGTCTTCTGCAACAGGCTTCATCTTACCTTTCACGAAACCATCAATCGCATTAAACACTTTCTCTAAATCGCTTTTGCTACCCTCGATAGCATAACTTGTACTTGCCCAATTTGCCATATTCTTAATGTAAAGAAGTTAATATCTATAATAAACCTGCTCGTATAGCCGTTAGCCCAGCTTTATGATGTAATCATCAATCCTCCGTAACACTAACCGAGTAGACATAATCCTCACTTCCTGCATCAATGAAGTAAGCGGTAATAACTACAGTGAAAGTAGGTTGCCATCCGCCCTCTACTTCACCTAAAATGGTGAAACTCCGTGCTTCCTCTTGGTAGACGTACCCTTCCACTCCATTTTTATCATAGAGTTTTTCGGCTTCCTCTTGACCACTCACCACTTGGTTCTGCCGAGAAATCATCTCCTCTACCTGCTCCTTGATGTCTTCAGCTGTCTTAGCTGTAATCTCTGCTAAATTGATTGTCATTGTTCCCATATCTCTTTGTTTTTTATATTTTATATTAATTTCGGGCATCCTGATTCTCAACCTTATTAGGTTTTGGATCTTCGACCCGAACTTTTTTTTATTCCGGTGTAACCGTCATCTCGAACCTTTTATGTGCAAGGTAAGAGTACTGGTGAAAAGGAAAGTAAGGCAAATAATTGATCGATAAATTTTTCAGGAAACCGCAATCTATTTGATTTCGGAGGGTCTTGAAAAATTTATTGTCAATAAGGGACTGGTGTTTGCCGTGTTTCCTGCCAGTACTACCTTTGCATCTAAAAGTCGATAGATGACTACAAGCGGAGAAGTGAAGTGAGTGGCCGAGAACAGAGACAAAATGAAAACATAGATAAAAGGAAAAGTAAAGACTTCTATAGGTATAGATATAACATAGGAATATTCTTATTCAAATGATATAGCTTTATTACAATATATTCGTATAGCGATATTTACGTATATACGAGAATATAAGCATATAAAAATCACTTGCAAAAGAAGATGACGAGTATTTTTTGGAAAACTAAAAAAGTATGTTGATTTTACTCTTTAGAGCCATTAAAGAACCGAGAAATTAAAAATATAAAAAATTATGAGTCCCAAATTTTAACATAAAATCTTCTGAAAACCCCTTAAAAGATTTTGAAAACGTTAATATAAGACTTTTATTTTTTTGATAGTGTTTTTTTGGAATGAAGTCATTTACTTTGTAGCCAATAAATAAAAGAATATGGGATCATTCGGAATATTTGCAATTGTAGTGACATTCATCTTTGTCATTTACTATGTAGTCATGATTTGTCTTGATTTGTTCGGCACCAAAGGCGAAAAGAAAGACAGTGTTGAAGTTATTCATGCAGGTACCCCTGTAGAAAATACTTCAGGATCTTCTGCCACCACTCCTATAAATGTCAATGAGGAAGCAGATGGTAAGTTCAGTATTGACAATCCTGATAGTCAGCAAGAAGAAACAAAAAAAGAACAAGATACCACTCCTGCTACTGAAGAGGAAGATTCATCTGTTCCATCAGGGCAGGAATCTCTTTCAGCAACAGATATTATTGGAGCAGACATTGACGAGATTGCAGCTCAATCCAAGGCAAAGGTTGATGGTATCAATGAAAAACTTAACACTATTCCTCCTACTATTCAAGGTGCTGTATATGTAGATGAGTTCCAAGAAACATTTATGGAAGCCTTAGAAAAGGCAAGAGATACAGAAGAGCAAGCAGAACAACTACTATCGGTTTAATCATGAAGAATTTGAAATATAGAAGCTACACACTGCTGGCATCATTACTGCTTTTAGCACAGCCAATGATGGCTAACTGCGGAACAACAGACTATAGTGGTAATTCAGGACGTCTTTATAATATGGTTGTCTATGTACTCACCTGTTGTACAGCAGTATTATATCTCCTTTATTCCATTGCAGCAATATTATCCATATATAGTGCAACCAACATCTACATCAAGATGCAGACTGGTGAGGAGGGTCTTACGAAGAGCATACTCATTCTAGTAGGAGCCTGTATCTTCCTGTTGGTGGCAACTGTAGTCCTTCCAGCCTTCTTCGGTTTCCAGTTTGGAATCACCGATCGACTTTGGTAATACTTTTATTACATAACTTTATTAATTAATTTAATTTTTACGACAATGAACAGAAACTTGTCAACAATGGTAAGCGGTGCCAAGCAACTTTGCGTAACCGCAGGTAAGAAAATCAAGACAGTAGTCATGGATCCACGCTTTGTAGCCGTGATGTTACTGCTGGTCATCTGTACGGTTTCAGTAGAAGCCCAGAGTATGGATTCCGGTGTGAAGGCCATCAGTACGGCCAGTGATTCCATCAAGAAGTACCTTCCTGTAGTAACAAAGCTCATCTATGTTATTGCTGGTATTATTGGCGTTGTCGGTATCATCTCTGTGTATATCAAGATGAACAACGAGGAGCAGGATGTCAAGAAGTCGATTATGATGACCGTCGGTGCTTGTATCTTCCTCATTGCAGCTGCACAGGCATTACCATTGTTCTTCGGTCTCTAAACGATGACACAATGTCGCAAGTCAAGAATGACTATCCCGACTACCCAGTATTCAAGGGGCTTCAAAAGCCCCTTGAATTCCTGGGTCTTCGAGGAAGATACATTGTTTGGGCAGCTTGCACTGTTGGCGGAGGACTCTTATCTTTCTTGATAGGTTACGTTGTCTTTGGCTTCCTTATAGCCTTAGTCCTACTCACCATTATCTTCTCTGTAGGTGGTGTTGCCATCTTCGTCAAACAGCACAAAGGGCTTCATTCTAAGAAAAGTCCGAAAGGCATCTATATTTTTTGTCGTTCCCGGCATTATTGATAGAAAACAGTTTTGATAGTAAATAAAAGAAATACATGATTACAATAATCGTCATATTAGTTTTTGCTTCCGTCCTTTTAGGAATGTTCTTTTCTGTCAAAGCTTTTGGCACAGGAAGCAAGCGAGCTAAAATTTTTGAAGACATCTATTTCAGCTTCGAAGATGTCAATGATATAGGCGTTGTCTATACCAAGAAGGGCGATTATTCAGCCATCTTAAAGATGGATAACCCAGTAAGGAAATATTCAGCCGATACCGAAGGCTATTATGAGTTTACAAATTTACTAGCCTCTATTCTTCAAGTATTAGGCGAAGGCTATGCTATTCATAAGCAAGACATCTTCGTCCGTAAGAACTTTAATATGTCAAGCATCGCCAGCAAAGAAGCTGATGTAAAGAAGCACTTCCTTTCAGATGCTTATTTCAAGTTCTTCAATGGTCGTCCCTATATAGACTCCGTTACCTATCTCACCATCACTCAACGTGGCCGTACTGGAGGCTTAAAATCCTATAATGCAGATAAATGGCGAGACTTTCAAGTTAAAGTTCAGAAAGTCTACGACCGTTTAAGTAGTGAAAATATCAACTGTCGTTTCCTTAACAGCGACGAATGTCAGGAGTTCACCGAGCGTTTCTTTGCTATAGATTTCAAGAATGATGTTGTCTCCATGACAGACTTCAAAGTAGAATCAGAGAAAATCGGCATGGGCGATGAGCAGCTGAAGATCTACAGCCTTTTGGATGTTGATGATCCTGGTCTTCCTGGTGTTCTTCGTCCCTATGCCGATATTAATGTCAATAACACTGTTATGCCCCAAGATCTTCTTTCCGATTTAAGCATACTTCCTGAAGTAGACACCATCGTCTACAATCAGGTCATCTTTCTTCCTAATCAGAAGCGAGAGATTATGAAATTGGAAAAGAAGAAAAACCGTCATGCCTCTATCCCCAATCCAAACAATCAGATAGCCGTTGAAGACATTAACAATGTCTTAAATGAAGTAGCACGTGACGGCAAGCAATTCGTCTATGCCCATTATAACCTAATGGTCAAGACATCAGCCGACAAAGATCTTCAGAAGGTTACCAATAGTTTAGAGAACCTATTAGCACGCTATAGTATGCACCTATCTAAGCGTGCCTATAACCAGTTAGAGTTGTTTGTAGCCAGTTTCCCAGGCAACTGCTTCGAACTCAATATAGATTATGACCGTTTCTTAACCCTCTCCGAGCCAGCTCTATGTCTCCTTTATAAGGAACGTCAACAAAAGGGAGACGATACGAACTTAAAGTGTTATTATACCGATAGGCAAGGCGTTCCAATGGCTATCGACGTATCAGGAAAGGAAGGTAAGGTAAGATACACTGACAACAGTAATTTCTTTGTATTAGGTCCTTCAGGAAGTGGTAAGTCTTTCTTTATGAACACCGTCATGCGTCAATACTACGAGCAGGACACTGATATTGTTATTGTAGACACAGGTGATAGTTATGAAGGACTCTGTAACTACTTTGAGGGTGTATATGTGACCTACTCTAAGGAACACCCTATTTCTATGAACCCTTTCAAGATAGAGAAGACAGAGTACGAACAAAACTTCCAGGCAAAGAAAGACTTCCTAAGAAACATTATCTTCCTTATCTTCAAGGGCAATGGTGAACCAACAAAATTAGAGGAGACCATAGTAAATCAAACATTGTTAGAATACTACGAGGAGTACTTTCATCCTTTTGAAGGATTTACTGAAGCTCAGCGAGAGGAGATGCGCCATATTATGGAACTCGAAGACAAACGCACTGGTAAGTACGATGAATATGAAGAAGAATTAGAAAGACGTTATGGAGCATCTGAAGACATCGATGATATTACCGATGGCGAAGATGAGTCTGCCACAGAACAGCCCGAGTCTGCTGCAAGTCAAGACAAACGTCAGGAGCGTAATCTTCGCCTCCGTGATAAGTTGCAAGCCGTCATTGATGACAATGCTGCTACAGAAGGCGAGAAGAAAAATGCCAAGAGCCAACTTCTTCGTCTCACTCCCGAAGTTATCGAGAGTAAATATCTTCAGCATATCAATAGAAAGATAGATAAGATAGAACGCCAGCGTAAGAAGATGCGTGTAACGGAACTCAATTTCAACAGCTATTATGAGTTCGCCATCGAACGTATACCACAGATATTGAAAGAAGCCCACGTCAGCTTCGCTATTAATGAGTTTGCCACCATCTTAAAGCCCTTCTACAAAGGCGGAGAGATGGAATATACCCTCAATAATGATATGGACTCTTCTCTATTCAATGAGAAATTTATTGTCTTTGAGATAGACAAGATAAAAGAGAACCCAGTTCTATTCCCTATTGTTGTACTTATCATTATGGACGTATTTACGCAAAAGATGCTCTTAAAGGAAGGACGTAAGTGTCTCGTTATTGAAGAAGCATGGAAAGCCATTGCCACCCCGGTCATGGCTACCTATATTCAATACCTCTATAAGACCGCTCGTAAGCACTGGGCAATGGTTGGCGTTGTCACACAGGAGATTCAAGATGTCACCGAGTCCAAGATAGTCAAGGAAGCTATCATTAACAATTCAGGTGTCTTTATGCTGCTTGATCAAAGCAAGTTCAAAGACAAGTTTGATAACATTAAGAAAACCTTGGCTCTGACAGATATAGACTGTAAGAAGATATTCACCATCAATCGCTTAGAGAACAAGGAGGGGCGTTCACCCTTTAAAGAAGTCTTCATTAAGCGAGGTCAAGAAGGCGATGTCTACGGCATTGAAGAACCGCCTGAATGTTACATGAGCTATACGACCGAGAAAGTCGAGAAACTCGCCTTGAAGCTCTATAAGAAGATTCTGCGTTGTGATCACCAGCAAGCCATCGAAGCTTTTGTAAGAGACTGGAAACGTTCACGTATCAAGAGCTCCTTAGAGTTTGCCAGGAAAGTATTAAAAGAAAGAAAAGTATTAGACAAATAAAAAATCAGATATGCGTCGTTTCATAGCTATATTCTTCATGATGATTGTGATGACCAAGTTGTCAGCACAGTCTTACCATGCTGTTAATTTTGATGCAAAGACCGTTGCAGCTATGGGTGCAGCCTATGTTGTAGAATCAGAAACAGAACGCAGAACACGAGCAGATATAGATTCTATCCTTGGCCATTATACCAAGGCAAGTTTATCTACAGTTGGAATATATTATTCCAAGCGTCAAGACCGCAATGCCATGCGTGATGCTGGTATTTTCGGTACAGACGAAAACTATTACTATCAGCGTATCCTCTTCTTGGTTAAAGATGGTATTATGCCAAAGCTCATTGTTGTTGCTGCCAAAATGGTTAAGCAACCCGACAATGCCCTTTATTGGGGTCCATATCTCTACAAAACTACCAATAATGTTGAGCAGTTATGCAAGCAGTTTGAGTTAGTTGTTACTAATGGGAAACTATCCTTCAAAGATGTAACTTTCTTAGTTATCAATGAAAAACTGCAAAAAATCTTTGATTTATCCCAGCTTGCAGATGTAAACTGGAAGGAACTCTTAGAGAAGGTTGGTGACTTTGATATAAAAGCAGCCAAGGAAGATATTAAGAGTGATATTAACCAAATCGGAGCAGTCCTTGCTTCAGCAGGCAAAGGAGCCGTTGATAGCAATATGAAAGACTTTTCTGCCCTTGGCCGTATATTCAAATCATCACCTGAAGAGATTTACCAGCTATATCAGAATTTCCGCAACAAGTACGAAAATATACGAAATGCAGGAAATGTAAAGAATATCTTGATGAGCGTACTACAAGGCGATGATGCAGCAGCAGTAGGACGACTCTTTCAGATAGACAATTACAGTATCACAGGTTATATCAGTAACTATATCAAGGAGCTGCAGGGACAGTACTATAAGCAACGTTGGTACATCTATTCTGATGATAGTGGCAGTAAGGTTCTTTGTGACTACAAGCCCAAGGCCGAAGGCGGTCAGAATGACAAATGGAATGGGTGGTTGCGTTTTATTAGTCCACGTGATAATGAGTATTGTCATGTCTTAACCTCTTCAGAGATGGCATCCGCTAAGACAGAATCCGAACGTCTTGCAGGATGGAATCAGGCAAAGGTCGATAAGTACAACAAGGAACATCCTGAACACCATGCCACCATCACATATGTGTTGCAGCATGAAAACCGTAGAGAATCTTATCAGCATGGATTGGGAAGAACTCATTATAAACGTCATTGTTTCTATGCCTATGCTATCAAAGTTGTAGACTCTTGGAGTATCAAGCATGAAGTGTATGAGGAGTTTTTCGATTCCCAGTCTATGGACGAAGAGACATTCAGAAATCGTATGGAGAGTCAACTAAGATATTACAACAGCTTAGAGCAAGACAAGCCATCTTCCGAGCGTGTAACCTATAAGTTAGGTTTTGGCGACAAGAAGTTCTACACTATGGCTGACGAGAACAAGATGAAAGGCTGTAATTCCGTGACTTTCCTTTCCAAGTGCGACGATGGAGCCAATGTAGCAGAAGGCTCATTCAACTGGAAAGAAAACGGCAAGCAAGGCAAGTCCTTAGAAGACCCCAAGTCAAAGAACTTCGCTTTAGACTATACCCAGTTAAGTTCCAATGACTCAAAAGAGCTGCAAGATAAGAAGAAAGGCTATGAAGCAGATATCGAAAACCTCCAAAAGCAGATAAGAGCCAATGATATAAAGCTAAACAGCTTAATAACACAGATTAATCAAGCCAAGATGGCTCATAACGATAAGAAAGTCAGTGAGCTTCGTGCGCAATACGATGATCTCAATGCAGAGCAGGGAACACTCAAAAACCAGCTGTCACAGGTACAAAACGATTTAGCACAGATAGAAGATGCTATAGCAGAGTACTATAAGGATTTAAGTGAGGATACAGGCGGTTCTTACAGAATAAATTCCAATATGAGAGAATTAGAAAGTCTCTTTCAATTATCTTGGCAAGATGCTGGCGAATGGGTCAATGGTGAGAATCAATACACTTTTGTCCGTCATGCCTACAGTTCACAGATGAAAGCCAATTTGACCTACACGGCAGTATTGACACTACAAAAGAGACCACAGTACCTTATAGGTATCCGTATCCACCGTGCCATTTTGAGTGTTGACTATAAGCTCTCTGCAGCCTACTCATCCGAGAATGTTATTGAGACGATGAATCTTGATATGAGCTTATCAGAGAAAGAGCGAGCAGACAAAGTCAATGAGCGTCAAAAGGAGTTGATGAAAGACCTCCCTGACTGTGCTATCAGCGTCAAGTACAACTATGGTAGAGATGTAGCAGAAGAAGACGACCCCGATGCAATTCATCTGTTATGGGCTAGTGACCGATTAGATGTGGCACGAGAAGTTGAATACCAGCTTAGTAATATCTACTCCCAGTTAGTACTCATCGAGAAGGTCATGAATGACCGTCAAAGAGTCAAAGACTTTCTTACCAATAATTATCTGAAGCCCATCACAAGGAAGTCACGAGGCACAATAGCTGAATATGCCCTAGGGCGTTGGCAAGAAGCCAGCGACGAAGCCAAGAAGACTTCAGCTTCCCCAGCAGAGAAACCCAAAAAGGAAAACTAACAGATAAAAAGTCATAGCATATATGAATAAATGCTTATACATATTACTCACCTGTCTTTGCCTTGCCCTTCCAAGAGAAGTGAGTGCATCCAATTCCAGTATGCCTACTGATCCAGTTTCATTAGAAGCCATGATTTATAATCATAAGACCATTAAGGCAGTATTAGAGTTACGTGTACTTGCCGAGGAAGGTGTACGAGCGTATCACAAGAAGAGCATGAAGACAATGGAGGACCATGAAGCAGTAGCTAAACGGTTAGACAAATACAGAAAATGTTTTGAGAAGATAGACCTCATTTTGAATGCCACTGCAACTGGCTTTCACACCTATAACAGTTTTCAAAACTGTAAGAGAAATCTCACCTCCTACTATAAACTCCTTGACACCTATACAAAAGAGATCCTACTTCATGGAGCCGTATGGACGAGTGACACCACCATTCTCTATACCAGTCAACGAGCTGTAGAGGGAGTATCCCATGAAGCAAACCGTTTATGGAAATCTTATGTAGAGCTTGCAGCTGTCATAACAGGTAAACGGAATTGTACCACTGCAGATATGATGTTGATTTTGGATGACATCAATCTCTGTATGGACGGTATAGAAGCCTCTATCAGAAACGCTTATATGGAGCTATGGGCATATATGACAGTCAGGATGGGCTTTTGGAAAAAAGACTATTACCTTGCACGTAGTATTAAAGACATTGCTAATGATGCCTTAGGACGCTGGTTAGGCAACTCCATGGAGGCCTTCCAATGCCTGGAACAGCACAAATCATACTACCATGAGCCTTTAGGCGGTGGTGGTCTTATTGGAGGAAGACGTTATAATTAAAAAAAACTATTATGCCGAGAAAGAGAATATACATACTATCCATATTGCTTAGCATAACCCTTTCAGTATTCAGTCAGGGTTATGTACAGGTGACCAAGAATCACGAGGAGTATATCATGCAGCAGTTCACCACTATGGAGACTGGTGCAGGCGCACTCACTCCACGTTTTTACTATAACGCTTTGCACAAGCAATATCAGCGCACTGCCAATGTAGAGAACAAACAGCTGTTCCGTATTCACATGAAAGCACGAGTTGCCGATGAGAAAGTCTATGCAGACAGCATTGACTCTGTAACCATGCGTCGTGCCAAGATAGAAGCAATGAATATTATCGACCGCCAGCCGTTGACCGATACAGCGTGGCCAGTTGAGAAAAGCAAGATAGAAGGCAAGCTATCCATTTTCCAAAGTAACATCAACAATATCATGCCCTATGGTGGAACATCAGAAGACTATCGTCAGTGGAAGAATATCTACAACTGTATACAGACAGCTATTAAGGTCACACGAGAATCCTATCAAGATTCCGGTAAGAAGAAACGAGAGTACATTGCCATCTACAAAGACATTGTAGGCAGGAACTATCATCTCACCCAACTTCTTTTGACTTGGAACAGTATCAAGAAAGCCAAGGATATGCAAAAGAATAGCAAACCACCCCAGCGATTGACTTCTATTCGTACCACTGCTTTTGACGCTATGAATCGTTGGAAGGCAGCCATGGCGGTAGACGGTTTTTCTCCAGGAGGAAAGAGAAAATGATGTAAACCAAACTAACAGCAAATTCAGCCCCACAAAATCATCTTGGTAAGATGCCTCCTTAATAATCTATACCAGGAATACACCGAGGGGTATAGGGGGCGAGAAGCCCCCTGAAAGAGCGAAGCCAGGTGATATAGACAAAAAGGGACAATAAAAGAAATAAGTAAAAATAAATATTAATGCTAACAAGTAACGAAAGGAAATTATGTTAATCAGCACATTGTTTTTAGCCGCCCAAGGCGGATTAGCAGGAGGCGTACAAGGATTAAGCAGTACGATTTCTGATCTATCCCAAACCATTGGTGTAGATCTCTTTGAGGAAGACATAGACAATGTTGTGTTCCAGACCAACGAGTTTCTATGTAATCCTGACTTTATTGGCAACCAAGGTCCATTTTGGTGGATCTTGCAGATGAGTATGGCTTTAGGCGCACTCTTCTCCATCATTGTAGGAGCCAATATAGCCTATAAGATGATGGTCAAAGGCGAGCCTATTGACGTTTTCAAAATCCTCAAAGTAATGGGTATTGCTTTAGTTATGATATTTTGGTATCCCCCAAGCATGACAGGTATGGGCAGCAGCAATGCGAGCATCCTTGATGCGTTGGCGTATATTCCAAACTGTATAGGTAGCTATACCCACGACCTCTATGATGCTGAAGCTACCCAGGTCAGTGAGAAATACAATGAACTCATGCCTCTAATCAAGAAGCGTGATGATATGTATGAGAAGGCTGCAGAAGTTGAAGCTGCTGCGGAAGCGATTAAGAAGCCTGCAAGTATGAATGTTATGGGTGAACATACTTCAAGCGGTGAAGTCGTAAAAGGTGTAACCGATGCAGGCAAAGCCGAAAAGAAGTCTACTTTTGCAGGACTTGTCATCGCCTTTGATAAGATCATGATGTTCCTAGCACTGGTATTATATCGAGTCGGTTGGTGGGCAACCATCTTCTGCCAGCAGATACTTCTAGGAATGCTCACTATCTTTGGTCCTATCCAATGGGCTTTCTCCGTACTGCCCAAGTGGGAAGGAGCCTGGGCAAAGTGGCTTATCCGTTACTTAACGGTTCATTTCTATGGAGCCATGCTCTATTTCGTAGGCTTCTATGTACTCTTACTATTTGACATAGTTATCAGTATTCAGGTTGAGAACCTCACCGCCATCACCTCCTCACAAGGTACTATCAACGGTTATGTACAAAGTGCTTTCCTTACCTGCGGTTACCTCCTTGCAGCATCAGTAGTAGCATTAAGATGTCTTAACTTAGTTCCTGACCTTGCAGCCTGGATGATACCTGAAGGCGACACAGCTTTCTCAACGAGAAACTTCGGTGAAGGTGTAGCATCTTCCGTTAAGGGAAGTGCCATGTCCGTTATGGGTAAAGTTCTTTAAAGTAGAAAAGTTATGGCAGTATTAAAGAAATTAGAAAACAAGATAAAGCTCGTCTTAATCGTTTCCTGTCTCTTCCTTATTGGATGTATCGTCATCAGCTTAGGTAGTATCTTTGCGGCAAGAGGCATGGTAGCCGATGCCCACAAGAAGATCTATGTTCTTGACGGTACAGTCCCTATCTTAGTCAAGCAGACTACGATGGATGAGACCTTTGATGTAGAAGCAAAGAGTCATATCGAGATGTTCCATAATCTCTTCTTCACCTTGGCTCCTGATGATAAATATATCGACTACACCATCAAGAAAGCAATGTACTTGATTGATGAATCAGGACTGGCCCAGTACAACACCTTGAAGGAGAACGGCTTTTATAACAACATCATTGGAACGAGTACGATATGCAGCATCTTCTGTGACTCCATCAAATTAAACAAGAAAGACATGTCTTTCACTTACTATGGTCGTCAGCGTATCGAGCGACGCACGAGTATCCTCATGCGTCAGCTTATTACTGCTGGTAAGCTCCGCCGTGTGCCACGTACCGAGAACAACCCTCACGGTTTCCTTATCTATAACTGGCGCACCATAGCCAATAAAGACCTTTCAGAGACACAGAAAGCCAATTACTAACTTATCAAGCAAGCAAAATTATGGGAATAAAGAAAATGATTATGGGCGAGCCAATGCCCGATAAGAATGATCCAAAATATAAGGATCGTTATGAACGAGAAGTAGAAGCAGGCAGGCAGTTTGCCGACAAGACAGGCATGAACTGGCTTGCTATGAAGATACAAATATGGGCCAACGGCCACCGTAAGGCTTTCTTAGCCCTTGTCTTTGGTATTGTTATAGGCTGCTTTGCGCTTAACATCATTGGCATGGTCCGCAGTTACAACGCTTCCAAGAAGCACCGTTCTACCGCTGTAGAACAAGTCGATTCAGCATTACGTCAACGTCACATCATCAATAGAAGATAACATGGATGTAAAGAAAATAAATTTTAAGGATAAGAAATATGTCTTTCCAGCCATACTCTATCCAATAGTCTTGTTCATAGGCTATTTTGCCATAGACATGGTTCAGACCGATGTCTCTGACAATGATCCACGCCTAAAGACTACGGATTATCTCAATTCTGATCTTCCTGAAGCCAATACCGACAGTGTACTTGGTGGTAAGTTAGATAATGCCGAGCGAGAGTATGGTCAGATTAGTGACCTATCGGGAGTAGATAATGTAGAAGACGACCGTGATTCTATCAATAAGAAAGAAGACTATCAGTCGCAATATAGCGATCAAGAAGCCGAGCGAATCCGCCAGCAGCAACAGCAGGCACAGATGGAAGAAGAGCGCAAGCTCCGTAGCATGCAGCAGCGTGTTCGTCAAGGTGGTGGTTCACGTAGGGCATCAAGTGACAATTTCGTCGCTCCTGTCTCTGATTCCGAGATAGAACAATATGAGGATCGTAGGCGACAGCGTCAATTAGAGCAGATTAATAAAGATCTCCGAGGCTTTAGGGAAGGCAATTCATCCTCACGAAGCACTGACTATAATGGCAATGGTTCTTATAATGGTTATGAGAGTGAAGATGGACTACCCACAGCAGGATTAGGAAATAGCAATAGCAATGTTAACAGCTATGGGAGCGACAGTAACCATACAAACAGCTCTACACCTTCAAATAATGAGTCAAATGAAAGTAGTCAGACAGAAGGAGAAGTTGAAAAGGTTGTTAAGAAGGTAAAAACTGCTTCCGAATACTTCAACACAATCACTTCTTCTTCAGCTGAAGAGTCTAAGCTTATTAAAGCCATCATTGATGAAAACGTCAAGGCACAAGAAGGCAGTCGTGTACGTCTCCGTCTACTCGATGATGTAGAGATTGGTGATCTTACTATTAAAAAAGGCACCTACCTCTATGCCCAGGTATCAGGCTTCGGGCAGCAGCGAGTAAAAGGAAATGTACAAAGTATCTTCTATCACGATGATATTATTCGAGTGAGTTTGTCTATCTATGATACTGACGGTCAAGAAGGTCTTTACGTTCCACTCTCCACTTTCAAGGAAACCTCGAAAGAGATACTAGGTTCTGCTACCCAAGGAGGTACAAACATTGTAAACAATAGCACTTCTTCTACAGGCATCAAAGGCTGGGCAAATCAAGCAGTACAGAACGCTTCACAGCAGGTGATGAATGCCGTAAACAAGGTTGTTCGCAGAAACAGGGTAAAACTGAAATACGGCACTATCGTCTATCTGATAGATGGAAGTGGTCAAGAAAAGAAACAAAGAAATTAAATGCTAACAAGAAACAATAAAGACATGAAAACTTTTAAGCAGCGATTCTTCGCACTCTTTACCATGTGCACCACTATATTAGTGGCTGCACATGCACAGAAGACCTATTCAGATATGGAAGCTCTTACTGTAAATGAAAACGTCTCCACTATCATCACAGCTTCCGAACCTATTCGTTTAGTAGATATCTCTACCGATTCAGTAGCTGGTGATAACCCCTTAAACAATGTTATCCGCATCAAACCCAAGAGTGGTAACCACAGTGACGGTGAGCTTTTAGGTATTGTTACCATTATCACCGAGCGTTACAGAGTACAGTATGCGCTCATCTATACCCACCGTCTGCAAGAGGCTGTTACGGATAAGGAAGTCGAGCTTGTCGAGCGCAATGCCTTCCATAATCCAGAGGTCAGTATGTCTACCACTGATATGGCAGCTTATGCTATGAAAGTATGGAACTCTCCTGCTAAATATCGTAGCACATCGACCAAAAAGGATAAGATGACGATGCGTTTGAATAATATTTATGTAGTAGGAGAATACTTTTTTATAGACTTCTCCATAGAAAATAGAACCAACTTGCCTTTTGATATTGACGAACTCCGAGTGAAGCTCGAAGATAAGAAACAAGAAAAGTCAACTAACGTACAGGTCATTGAATTAAAGCCGGCTTTCATTCTTGACCGTTCTGTTAGGTTCCGCAATGGATATCGTAATGTGATAGTCCTAAAGAAGATGACCTTCCCAAATGACAAGGTACTTTCTTTAGAACTATCCGAAAAGCAGATTAGCGGTCGCACTATCTCTTTGACGTTAGACTATGAAGATGTGCTTAGTGCTGATTCCTTCGATACACTGTTACTAAAAGAGCAATAGAAAGGAAGCCTTATGAAACATTTTAGAATAAAAACCATCATATCAAAAGCATTTCTCCTTTTACTCTGTTTCATCGGTTGTCCTACTCTTCAAGCTGGTGCACAGACTCATGTCGATCATGTTATGATAGATATAGGAGCCTCTTATCCGAAAGGGTTAGAAGGTACGATAGCCTATGAGCATGAAATGAACTATCATAATGCGATGGAGTACTTTGCCAGCTACTATATCAAGTATGACAAAGATCCCGAAGCAGGTTATGTCACAAAGAACTCTTTTTGGAAGAGCTATAATATGTGGACAGTGGGACTTGCCTATAAACCTTGCGTTGTACGAGGTAAGAACTACCACGGCAACCTAAGAATAGGAGTTAGTGGAGGTAGTGATTTACACCATGCAGTAGGTGTTGGTACACTTGGCTACGAACATACGTTCAATCTCTATAATGGATGGAGTGTATTTTTTCAAGTTAAAGAAGATGTATCGTTAAGAGGCGAAGACCTCTTCCGTACCGGAGCCACCCTTGGCGTAAAGATTCCACTATAATTAAGAGAACTATATTGATGCCTTTGAGCAGCTCTCTGCAGTAGTTGAGCTTTTCAGCAAAGAGGAAGATAGCATTGTTGCGATGGTTCCGCACTTTCATCAAGTAGGGATGATGCCTCACATACATATTCTCCATCAGCGAAAGACAGCAGAGCATGATATCTTACAAGATTATATTCTAGAAAAGTTAAGTTAAGCAATATGATTAAAGTAACACAATCAAAAAGAAAGAGCATATCTATCTTACGTGTGTTGAAACTTATTCGTAGGATTATAAGTATAGCCTACAAAGTTCATCACCAGCGTTCACACAGTAGAAAGCAGTATTATAACTGGTGTTTAGTTATAATGTCCACAATGCTCGTTGGCTTTAGCTCATGTGATGAATATGAGCCAAAAGACAATACGATTCATGTAGGCTATGTCTTATGTGAAGACCATAGTTGTATGCGTCCTGAAGACTATTTCCGTCAAAGCAAACAAAAAGGTATTGGTGTTGTCTTTGCAGAGCAGACAAAAGATCATCCTCTTATGGCTGTTATGTTAGAAGAAATCAATAATGCGTTCTGTGACTCACTCGGCTTATCTAATGGCACAAGTGGAAGCCTTACGGCTTTTGATGGTGCTGCCAATACACGAGCTATGCAAAATAGCTATCTTACAGAAGCTAAGAAAGGTAGTCCCCTTGCTATGCAACTCTTTCATTTTCATGGAGGAGGGCAGAGTGATTACCTACCCAGCGTTGCAGAGCAGCGTTTACTCATCGCTTCAGCAAAAGTATTAAATCCCATCATTGAGCAGTTAGGAGGCACGCCTATAGCTTTAGATGGTGATTGTTGGTACTGGACATCTACAGAAGTTGCTGGCAACAATGGAAAGCAGGCATGGCTTTGCTCTGCAGCTAATGGTGGCATCATAGAGACACCAAAGACAGAGAAGCACAAAGCACGTGCTATTATTCAAATAAATTATGGTAACTAAAAATATCCACGCTTATGGGATGGTTAACAGAACTCGGTAAAGCAGCTGCCAAAGCTGCAGAGAAGCCTCTTGCAAAAGTTGGCGTAAAAGTGGCAGAAAATTCTGTTGAAAACGCAGAGAAGTCCGTCGGAAGGGCATTGGCTAATGCTGCCATGAAAGAAGGACGATATGCTTCCAAGGCTAATTATGCCAAATGGATTGAGTCTATGGGTGAGAAAACTGTTAAGGTAGAATCCGGCTTTAAGGCTTGGGAAAAGACCCTTCCTAAGTTTAAGACAGGTTTTAAGACTGCGGAACATATTGGAAGTAGAGGCACCTTAAATGCTGAAAAAGTAGCTCTTCATGGTTCCAAATCAGCAGGAGAGGCGGTTGTTCATGGCATTAAGACAGGAGAGAAGATTGCTGAAGAGACTGCCAAGAGAACAGCTATTCTCAATAGGGAGGCACTGAAGCGAGCTGCAAAGGTCGGTTATTCAGAAGGTGGTAAGATCATCAATAAGACAGCTGGCTGGGCAGGGCAATATGCAAAGTACACAGCCAAACACCCTGTAGCCAGTCTCATCCTCTCATCTGTTGCTTATCATCAAATATCAGGTCGAACCCTTCTTCCTGATTTGATGAAAGCCATGGGTGGTAATGATGCAACCAAAAAAGGTCTTATTGGTGTTTTAGGTGAGACAACACTAGGCAAGAAAGTCGATAATCAAGGACAAGAGGTCGGTATGATGAGCAATCTTACAGACGTTCTTTTCGGTGAAGGCAGCTATGACAGACTCAGATACCAAGTAGACGCCATAGGAGGTGAAGCTGTAGGATTATATAAAGATGTTAAAGGCGGTGTTTCTTCTGTTGTAGGAGAAGGTGCTAACCTCTATGAGTCAGGAAAGGAACAAATAGGAAGCTACTTTACTGGTAACGGAATGGTTTCTAATGGTACTGGTGGTTACTATGATCCTTCAACTCCACAATACCCATCAACGGCACAGATGATGGGAGAAAGTTCTCCACAAGGTATGCAAGGAGGGCAAGTTCAACAGGGAGGCATTACTGGAACTATGATGAATGGTGTAAATCAAATTTCCCATGAGCTAACAGGTGGTAATGTCTCCAAGATGAACTTAGCATCTCTAGCCCTGTCTTCTTATATGATGTTTGGTCCTTTCGGTTGGTTAGGTAAGATGGCCAGTTTGATGTTAGGTGGTATGACCATGCGTAATATCAACCATCGCCAGGCAGAAAACCAACCCCTACAGCAAATGCCGCGCTATGCCACCGCCCCTACCATGTCGGAAGATCGACCACGTCTCCAATTAGAAATGCCGACCGAGGAAGAGCCGACTGTTCGTCGTTCACGTGGAATTTAGTAAGAACATTCAGTTAAACTAACAAGTATAAATTATGGAAATGACAGATTATAAGGATATGCTCTTAGAGTCGGCAAGCGGCTTTATGATGCCCTTTGCCCTTGAAGATAAGGAAGAATTAAGTGTTATTCTTCCTTTCGGTGAGCAGACACATCCAAAGACTGGAGAAAGATTCCAACATAAAGGTATAGATTATGCCATTAAAGATCGTCCCCTCTATGCTATAGCAAGCGGTATGGTCATCGGTGCAGGTCATGACGCTGTACATGAGAATTATATTATCACACGTTATGGAAAGTACGAGATTACTTACGGCCACGTGTCAGAGGCTTATAGTCCTTATGGTACAAATGTCAAAGCCGGACAAGAGATAGCCCATGCAGGCGATTTCCTTCACTTAGGAGTACGCTTTAATGGTAAGGAACTCAATCCTGAAAACTTTCTTGCTATGATATGGGCAAATATCCAGCAGTTAGCAGCTATGGGTATTTCTCAACAGCCCACAAATGAAGCATTAGGTAGCAAAAAGATTACAACCAAGTATGATAACTGCCAGGATGAGATTATAGCCTTAATGCTCCGCTATCTGCCTACTTATATGAATGAACTTCGCACAAAGGTCTATACTCCGCCTAAGAAGATGGAATCTTCTCTGCGTAATATCCTTTCCCAAGCAGCTGATAAGAATTACTTCTATGAGAGTATTCCCAATTTGAGTAATCCACTCGGTTTGTCTGACCGAAGTGCACCGCTCGTTGAAAAGATACAGGAAATTCTTATTGAAGACTTCCTTAGCTTTTTAGCGTTGCGTCAAGGCATCTATCCTTCTTCGTGGGATGAGACTCAAAAAAAAAACTTTCTGAAGAAGCTGCCTCAAACGGCATGATGGTTGATCCTCTAGAAAATCTGGAAATAGATATACATAGCTATGACATCAGCCGTGAAGCCTCCGTCTACTTTGATACGCCAGGTACACGTTGCTGGACTAAGGCGTGGTTCAATGGGCGTGACAAAGGAGAAAAGGCAATAGAGATAAACCGTCAGTTAGCCATCAAATTTATCAATGACGAAATCTTACTTGACGATTGGCTCGCACGTTTCTATCCAAAACAAATGAATGTCTGCCATAAGGCTATCGAGCAGGCACGTAAACAGTTATTAGGCATATAATATCTACTTTTATGGCAAATAAGAACCAACATTTCGGAGAATTGGAGTATTGCTTCGGTCAATACTTCAGCAGATATTGTGCACCTGTCATTACGAAAGACTACAACTATTACCAACGCAAGCAGCATGAGGAATACCTTAAGGCCTATAATGAAGATGTACCGGCTTATCTCGGTGCAGGTTCCGTTATGCAGACCATGGTGCGTGTACGGGCTGCTAACGTTGCAGCCCAGTCATCAGGGAAATGGAGTAAGATGAACCTCGATAATTTTATTGATGGTGTGGTCAATAAGATTATATCCAATAAGAATTTTCAAAAGGATTGGGGTAACCTCATTGATAGGTATAGAGAATCCCTTATTGCGAAATTAGGCACAAAAGGATATGTTAAAGCTGCAGAATCATTAGGTAAGGCTGAAGGCGAAAAATACATAGACCCAGCTGTACACTACGGACAGATACGCTTTATGGAACTTGTCAAACTCCACTTGGCTCGTGTGAATATGCCAAAATCCTCTATGGAGTATATTTTGAGGGAAACAGCCAATAGTTCTTTAATGACAACCTTAGGTCTACGCTTTATGCGTGCTCGTGATCTTTCTCCAGCAGAGGAAGAAGTACATGACTTAGGCAACAAGCTATACAATCCATCGAAGAAAGAGAAAGCAAGTGCTTTCGTTTTTGGGGCTGTGTTAGATGCCCCTGCTATTGACGGAGTGGGTTCTTTAGCTGCTGTTCCAGTAAAGGGAGCCGTCAAAGGTGCAGGTAATCTCCTTGCAAGAAAAGGTATCATAAAAGCTGGTTCTTGGCTAACAGAACAATCAGCTTTAAAAGTAGCTTCCAAGGCATCTTATGTCAAGGGCTTGGCTACCAGTGCAGCTATAGATTCAGGGGTTAACTATTGGGCTTCATCAAAGGTTGGCATTGATACGGCAAAAAAGTCTTATAGTAAAACAGTGTTTGGCAATGAAGACACTCTAGACAACTATCAAAAGAAAGGTGCAGGGTATAAGAGGAATGGTACAGAGTATATCTCAAATGTCAATGATGGCTTAGGTAAAAAGATAAAGGTTGGTCCTATGCGCCCTCATGTCAGTAATACTGTTACCAACAAGGATTCAAACCACCTTTTAACAGAGGCAAGAGGTAATTCCCGGAAACTCCTAAAGTCTGTAGCTACCATGCTAAGCAGTCAGGCTCTACCTTATAAAGATCAAGCTACTATTCCTGGATGGATGTTACATAAGACATCGAAACAGTGCCGTGCCTTCTCTAGTTCGTTTCTCTCTATGGCCAAACAGATGTCCGAGCAAGGTTTACGAGTATATAATATAAACGGTAAGAATATGACACTTGCACAGGTCTCACAGCGTGCTGGAGACTACGCTAAGGCAGCTGTTCTTATTGATCAAGCCAATGCAGAGAGAAAAGCAGCTAGGGCTGCCGCTTTCAATAAGCAAAATACGACCCAGCATCAGCCTATAATTAAAACGTCCTCGATAGAGTCTGCCAAGCAACAGCCTATAGTCAGTAGCACAATGAGTTCTTCAGCTCAAAGCAATACCGTACCATATCAGAATGTACCCCCGACGGTACCACAGGAGACTCCTGTAGCACCAAGTACAGCAGGATGGGGGCCTTACTTAGACAATGCAGGGCTAAATGGTTTTGGAGACATCACAAAGAATTTAGGCTATGTGATAGCTATGCTTCCTGATATGCTTATCGGTATGTTTACAGGTAGGAATGAGTCCTTTACATTAGGGAACAATATTATACCATTAGCAGCTATTGCAGCAGGTCTATTTAGTAAGAACCCACTGTTAAAGTTAATGTTCCTCGGCTTTGGAGGCATGAACCTCCTAAACAATGCAGGTCATGAAATGTTAGGAGTGCCCCAGCCATCAGCTCCCAGGAAAAACTATAAGCAATATGATGATGAACCACTCAACCCACGTCTAAGCAATGTGGCATTGAAAGGGCGATCATTAATAGCAGATATCGACAATCAACCTGTTGTTATAAATATTTCTGACACAGCAGTAGACGCATTTGAAAAAAAAGCCCTACCTTTGAACACGCTTGCAAATGCTGTGTTAAGAAAGTATGACGAAAACAGAGCTTCAGCTGCTAATAGCTATGACAGAACTTTAGCTTCACAGGAGGAACAAGAGCAACAGCGAAGTTATGGATTGAAATAATTTCTTTACTATCAATACTTGTTAGCACCCCTGCTGGCGTAGAAGAGTTGCGTCGGTGGGGGTTTACTATAATAAAAAAGTGGAGAAGAATAATTCTTCCCCACCCAGTATTTGAATTGAGACTATATTAAACACATTATTTTACTCTATAGCAAAAGTGTAACACAGAATTGCCTGGTTTACACCGAACATATTTCCAAGGAAATAAACTCCGTATTCCCCTTTCTGAAGTTGTGTTGCCGGCACAGTCAATAGAGAAGAGTGATCACCATAACTCTTATACCCATAGGACAGATAACCAGCTTTATTAGCATCGTCTGCCTTTTCTGTATTAATAAGTGATGCCTTTGTCTGTAACCAATGGAGCCGTCTATCACTCTTTGTTGTCTTAAAACGAACAATCTTAAAAGCTGTAATAGCTGTTTCCCTATCTTTGCATCTAAGGGCAGCTATGATATTCAAATCTTTACCAGTACCAGGGACAACCGTCTTTGAATGAGGCATGTTAAACGTCAAATCTTGACCTTCTGCACCTGCAAGATTATTTGCAATACCAGCTAAGTCTCCTACACTGTAAGCGGAGTTCATGACTTGCATACTTGTAAGTAGTCCGTTCAGAGACTCTGTATGTGCAGAAGCTATTATACCAAGGTTACCCACCACACCTGCTGCAGAGGCAACATTTCCAACGATAGATGCTATCTTGCCAAATTTATTTTTATGCGTTTTAATCTCTCCCATCTCATAAGGAAGAGCTTTTAAGTCATTGCTTTCTGTTACAATATAAAATAGATCTGCAGATGTCGTATCCGGTTCTGCAACGGTTACTTCTTGTGCAGATATAGTATTAATCATTCCTCCAGCTATCAGAGATAGGAAAAGGAGCAATGTTTTAATTGTTTTCATTTTATAGATATGTTTTAATGAGTAAGAGAATTATTCATAATCAACCTTTAATGTTTTCTCGTCCAAAGTAAGTTGAACTTTTGGAGTAACGGTTTCGTAGGTTGTAGTACTATCAACCAGTTTTTTTAAATTTTCAAATGAAACTTTCTTTCTAACTAGCCATTTCCCTATATTCTCTCTTGGTTGAAGTAATTCCCATCCATGCACTTGCAGATAAGCTAACCCCTCCATCATATTTCTTACGACAACAGCTTTACCATTATCGTTTTTCAATATAGAAAATCTTTGCTGTGCATTATCTCCAGGAGTAATCAGTATTACAAAGCATTGTTCTCCATTAGCTTTATTTGCCCAACGTACTTCAATACATGAATACATATAATAGTCTCTCTGTGTACTTTGCGTATTGCCCTGTGCCCTACAATTTAATGTGATTCCCATGAGTAGAGCTACAAGGAAAAGTCTTATCTTCTTCATAACCTATAAACATTAATGAGTACGCTAACGAAAGCGTACCCATGATTAATAATTTAATTTAGAATAACTTCTGATGATGATCATGTGACCACCCCATAGCATCCTTATAGTTGCTATTTCTTCTGCCACTCTTACGGCTATTACCACCGCCAAGTGCAGCCTTTATTCCTGCTCCAAAGATGCAGGCACATACTGCTAATTCAATCATAATAATTTCCTTTCTATCATTTAAGTTCAGTAATATCTACTTACAAAGTTATTAATTTATTTTCAATTTACAAAATATTTATCTTATTAAATACGTCAAAGTTTTTTATTTTAGGGAGGATGCAAAGCTCTTACAGCCTCCCTGCACACGCAATTATTTCTTTCTCTTCTTTGGCAGCACCCACCCTCTTTGTTCTGCTACAGCTTTGTTAAACGTCATCCATACTTTTTCATCCAGGAACTCAAAGTGCATTGTACCTTTCTTAAAGGCCTTCACTCTAAAGAAAGCCCAATTAAACCAAGTCCCCCATTGGATTTCATTATCATACAAGAACTGTCCTATATCAGGTATAGCATCATAATTCTCTCCAGTAATATAGCAAAGAGCCTTAATTACGTCTTGCATCATCGTATCATGACTCGAATAGCTACGCTTTACAAAGGCCGTCGGCCACTGTGCATCGTATGAAGTCATACCAGGCACAATAAATTTCTTATTCACCATATAGTTAGCATTTGTCTTCCACGTCTCTCCAGCAGTAGAGTTTTCAGAAGAGAAAGAGCAAATCATATCAAACGCTTCTAATAGAGCTGTATCCATTCGCTGCTTTGTAGTTTGCATAACCATGTTCAGCACCTGGTAGATATTGTGCATGGTGAAAGGCACATTTGTTTGCTGTTCCACGAATTTATTTATCTGCTCACGTAGTTTCTGTGTAGCATATTTTTCCATGTTGAGCTTATCAAAAATCAACCTCCAATAATACTTTTGCAAAGCTTTCTTATATTGTTGATGACTTACATGTACCACCGCATTTGAACCATCTACAACTGCAAATTTTACAGGCAGGAATCGGTTTCCTTCGCCATTAAAACAAGCAATAGAATTTATCTTCTCGGCAGCAGCCATTGTTTCATCAAAAAGGCGAACAGCAGAGATATAGCGATTTACCATATCACGTACAACGTTATACTGTACTAACCCTTCTGTCTCGTTTGCATCAAGTATATCAGCCTCATTAGAGAACATATAAGCGTCGAACTCATTAACTCCCTCGCCCTCCTTGTAGAGCTTTACCATGCTAACTGTAACATCAGTGTTGCGTTCTGCATCTTCAAAGACACTGCCCAGATATTCTTCGCAACCATAAAGCTCTATAGTCTCAATCAATTTTTCTTTTGAGCTATTACGCTCCCATCCTCGACTAACGCTATTACTATTACATAGTGCAATGATTACACATCCTGCTGGTGCTATCTCAAAAGCATGAAGAATATGTCTGATACAATCAGAAAAAGGCGGATTCATTACGATATAGTCCACATGACTTATCTGTTCAGAAGAGACAGAAAGAAAGTCATCTGCAATAATATCACATTTGCCAGTCAGCAGTTTCTTTAGGTTTTCGTCCTTTTCACATGCAATCACTCTGCCAGCTCCATTTGCTTTAAGCCAGTCTACAATGTTTCCCTTGCCTGCAGATGGTTCAAGAATTGTCTTTCCAACAAAGCTCTCACCCATCATCATAGTGTTTATTACCTCTACTGGTGTAGGGTAGAAATCTGCGTTATTTGTAAAAATATTCATAGTGTCTTATTTTTAATTATCTGTTTATTCGTCTATCAATTCTCCATTTGTTACCATACACATCAGCATAGCTACAGGAAACATTTTTATAATCTTTTGTTGTTTTGAATTAAACGGTAAAGTCATTCACGAATTGGCGTTCAATTACAACTTCAAAGTCCCTATTGTTGCATGAGGTTTGTCTCCACTGTCTAAGCTGCTTAACATCCTCTTCGGTTAATGAAAGAAAATCTACCATTGTACGAATAGTCTCCTCCATATTCTCACCAATGTAAACAAGTTCCCTTGTCTTGACAGTGTGCCAAGCATCAGTCTGATAAACCAAAAAAACAAGTCTCTTTTCCATTATTCCTTGTTGTTTATTTGTTGATTATTTCTTTGTTCTCATTAACCTTACCATTCAGTATATCAGGCAACATCTGAAAATTCTCTACTGTGGAAAGAGGGAAAGCACATTGATGTATATACCAGCTATTATTGAAATTTACGCTATGACACACAATGAAAGTCCCTTCCTCTTGCAGTTTATATACTAATATTCCAGCACTCTTTTTGAAAGCACGTACCCCAGCGCATAATGCACACGCTTGCAATTTCATTTCTCTATCCGTCTCACAAAACCAATCATAGACTTTGCAGACTTTTCCGCTAACGTAAACAGCGAAAATATATCTTTTGTTCATAACTAATCGAGTGCTAAAGGGTTTATAAATAATTTCGGGCATCCTGATTCTCAACCTTATTAGGTTTTTGGATCTTCGACCCGA
>ERZ773233.321-NODE-321-length-34110-cov-21.041286_pt1 | contig 34110 bp, 30 predicted proteins | sample MGYA00580991_ERZ773233 | MGnify/ENA primary metagenome ERZ773233 (study PRJEB29015, sample SAMEA2738178) | human oral metagenome | biome: human oral; feature: human-associated habitat; material: saliva | place: China | collected 2161 ...
CACGTGACTATATTCTTAAAACTATCATCAACCAATACTCTGAAGATGCTTCTGTTATTATTTCAACCCATTTGATTGCAGACATTGAATCTGTCTTAGATGAAGTTGTCTTCTTAAAATACGGTCAGATTGAACTTCAAGGTGACGCAGATAATATCCGTCAAGCCAACGGTAAGTCCATTGACAAACTCTTTAGAGAGATGTTCCACAACTAGGAGGTAAGAACATGTTTTGGAATTTAGTTAAGTATGAATTACAATCAGTCCGCAAGTGGTATCTTGGCATCTATGGTATTGCCATCCTACTCTCTATTCCCTTGGGCTTAATGCTTCACAAATTAATGTTCACCTATGAACACAGTAACAAAGAACCTAGTATACTCTTCTTTGCTTTCTTCACACTTATGGTTTTTGCTACCATTATTGTATGGGGAACCATTTATATAGCAACAACAGTCCTCATTATTAGACGCTTTGCAAAGACTGTCTTTGGGAGAGAAGGCTATCTAACCAATACACTCCCAGTTTCTGCCCACCAATTAATCTTATCGAAACTTTTTGTAGCCTTTATTTTAAATACGATTTCCAGTCTCGTAGTACTCGCTTCGATTGCTATTATAGCTGCATTTAACGTAGACTTAAAAGATTTCCTACTGATTACGAGCAACTTTGGTCGGCTCCTAAAAGAAATGGGGGCCCTCTACCTCTTCATCCCTTCTACAATTTTAGGAACAATTAGCGGTATCCTATTCTATTACCTCTGTATTAGTATTGGAAACCTCTTCAACACGAACAAAGTTCTTATGGGATTTGTCGCCTATTTCGCCATTCAGGCCATCCTATTCTTTATTGGTTTCTTCTTTGGAATCGGTGCAGCCTTGACCGGAGATGCAACAAATACTGTAATTAACAACTCGTCATATATCTTTAGTCTAGTTCAGTCTCTCATTCTCATCGCAGCAAGTTACTTTGGTACCTACTATATCATGACAAAGCGCTTAAATTTGGATTAAAGAAAAATCGTGTTCCTTTTGGAACACGATTTTTTTTTGCATTGAAAAGACTTACTTACTTTGTTCTTTACGATAAGTCTCAATTTCTGACTTGTTACCCCAAACGAAGTGGCCTGGACGTATTTCAACCATTTCTGGTTTATCAACCGAATAGTCGTGTTGGTTTGGATCATATACCTTCAAGACTTTCTTACGTTCCAAGATTGGGTCTGGAATAGGAACAGCAGACAAGAGTGACTTGGTGTAAGGGTGGATAGGATTGTTGTAGAGCTCTTCTGTCTCAGCAACTTCCACGATTGTCCCCTTATAGATAACAGCAATACGGTCAGAAATGAAACGGACCACTGACAAGTCGTGAGCGATAAAGAGATAGGTCAATCCCAACTCTTTTTGGAATTTCTTAAGCAGGTTCAAAACTTGGGCACGAACTGACACATCAAGGGCTGAGATTGGTTCGTCAGCAATAACCAAATCAGGCTGCATGACCAAAGAACGCGCAATCCCGATACGTTGACGTTGTCCCCCAGAAAATTCGTGAGGGTAACGTGTCAAATGCTCCTCAAGAAGTCCTACTTCTTTGATGATTTCCTTGATTTTAGCCTTACGATCTTCCTCATCTTTATAAAGGTGGAAATTATACAAGCCCTCAGACAAGATATAATCGACTGTTGCACGTTCATTCAAACTAGCCGCAGGGTCTTGGAAAATCATCTGGATACGACGGATAAGGTCGTTTTTCTCAGAGTGAGATAAGTGCCCATTGATTTTCTTACCATCAAAAATAATCTCACCATTACTTGTATCATTTAAACCAATAATGGCACGTCCAATAGTAGTTTTACCACTACCAGACTCACCAACGAGGGAGAAGGTTTCACCCTTGTTGATGAAAAAATTAGCATTGTGGACAGCAACGAATTTCTTGCTTCCTTCGCCGAAGGAAATCTCCACATCTTTTACTTCAACTAACTTCTCAGGCATTGCCTTCCTCCTCATCTCCTAAATGTGCAAATCCCATATTAGCTCGGATTTTTTCATGTAGATTTTGGATAACCGCAGGTTTATCAACTTTTGGCGCATCCTCATGTAAGAGCCAGGTCTTAGCCCAGTGAGTATCTGAAACTTGGAATTGTGGAGCTTTTTCCTCAAAGTCAATCTGCAAAGCATAATCTGAACGCAAGGCAAAGGCATCCCCAACAACTGGTGTATAAAGTGATGGTGGCGTCCCTGGAATTGAGAAGAGTTCACCCTTATCGTCAGCCAATTGTGGCAAGCTTGAAAGCAAGCTCCACGTGTATGGATGACAAGGCTCATAGAAAATTTCCTCAACAGTTGCGTATTCAATGATTTCACCAGCATACATGACAGCAACCTTGTCCGCGATACTTGCTACGACACCAAGGTCATGGGTAATGAAAATCACTGAGAAACCATACTCCTCTTTGAGTGATTTCAAGAGGTCAATGATTTGAGCTTGAATGGTCACATCAAGGGCAGTTGTTGGTTCGTCACAGATAAGGACATCAGGACGACAAGCTAAGGCAATGGCAATAACGATACGTTGACGCATCCCACCAGAGTATTGGAAAGGATATTCATTGAAACGTTTTTCAGCATCCGGAATACCAACCTTGTCCATGTAATCGATGGCCATTTTTTTAGCTTCCTTGGCTGATTTGCCTTGGTGCTTGATAATGACTTCAACAATTTGACTTCCGATAGTCTTAATTGGGTCAAGACTGGTCATTGGATCTTGGAAGATAGTTGCAATCTTAGCTCCACGGATAGGAGCCCAATCTTGGTGACTCTTAAACTTAGTCAAGTCTTTGCCACGGTAGTCGATAGATCCGCTAGCTACACGGCCATTTTCTTCCAGCATCCCTGTAAACGTTTTGGTCAACACTGATTTTCCTGAACCAGATTCACCAACCAAGGCTAAAACTTCACCTTCAACCAAATCAAGAGAAACCCCTCGAATAGCTGTCAAAACACGGTCACGAACGTCAAATTCCACGACGATATCGCGAGCCGATAATATTACATTTTTATTTTCTGTCATATTGGACTCCTATCTATGCGTACGTGGGTCACTAGCATCCGCTAAGTTTTGACCAACAATAAAGAGGGAGAGAGAAACGAGAATCAAGGTAGTCAATGGAATCCAGAAGAGATAGGCATTGACTGTAACGTTCTGTGCATAGTCTGAAATCAAACGACCAAGACTAGGCGTAGTAACAGGAAGCCCCAAACCAAAGTATGAAAGGAAGGCCTCATAAGAGATAAATCCTGGCAAAAGTTGACTAGCCATGGTTACGATAACTGACACAAGTTGAGGCATGATATTTTTAATCACAATCTTAGCCGTTGGTGTTCCCAAAGTACGAGAAGCCAAGTTATACTCCAAATCACGGTAACGCATGATTTGAATACGAATTGTGTAGGCAATACCAATCCAACCTGTTACGGTCATGGCAAAAATCATATTCCAGAAACCAGCACCCAATGAGTAAGTCAAGACGATAACTACAAGGAGAGCAGGAATATTTGAGATGATGTTGTAGATTTCCATCATAATCATATCAAAGGTCTTAGAAATCCCCCAAACAGCACCTACAAGCAAACCAATAAGAACATTAAGGAAGGTAGCGATAACAGCAATAAGGATAGAATTACGAGCTCCAAACCAAACACTGTCAAATAGAGACTTACCATTACTGTCAGTACCGAACCAGTATTGAGCGTTTGGATGTACATAACGCAAACTGAAATCATTTACTTTTGAGACATCATTGAAGTCAAATTTAGAGAACATTGGGTAGATGAAACTCATCAAAACGATGGCAATCAAGATTCCCAACATTATAACTGTTGATTTCTTTTTAAAGAATTGACGCATCACTGATTTCCAGTATGAATAAGCTGGTGCATCAATTGTTTCAGAGGCAAAATCATCGCGCTTTACAAATTGGAACTTACTTTTATCAATTGAAGCCATTATTTACCTCCTTTAGATGTCAATTTGATACGTGGGTCAATAATAGTCATAAGGATATCACCCACAAGCAATGAGAAGATGGTGAGGGCTGTGAAAATAAATACCAGACCAACGACCATAGCATTATTAGAAGCACGAACAGAGTCGATCAACATTTTACCCATACCAGGGTAGGCGAAGATTGTTTCTGTCAAGGTTGCCCCTGTGATAACCCCAACAATAGATGCTGGAATTCCTGAAACCAAGGAAACCATAGCATTCTTGAAAATGTGTTTGTTCGAAATTTCTCGTTCTGACAATCCTTTGGCACGTGCAAAACGAACGAAGTCTTGTGATTGCAAGTCAATCATGTAACGACGGATCCAAATCGCAAGACCTGGTGTTGACAAGAGACCGAGAATAACAGATGGCAAGACGTAAGAACGCCAGTCACCCGCACCCAAGATTGGGAAAGAATCTGGAAGACCAATCTCAGAACCAATCAAGCGAATGATATATACCAAGGCAATCGTTGGTAGAGAGAGCAAGAAGGTCAAGACACCTGTTGACACACTATCAAAGAGTGTATTTTTAAAGCGTGCCATGTAAGATCCCAATGGAATCGCTAAGGCATAAGACAAGATCAAACCAATCAAACCAGCAATGGCAGAGCTTGTCACCATTGATGGGTATTGATAGCGACTCTTAGTAGATGTGTACGGATCATCGCCATAGTAAGAACGATCTCTAGCGTCAGCCTGACTAGGTGATTTATAAGTACGAGAATAGATATCTACTGAAGATATTTTCTTACCAGTAGGGAAGTTAACTTCAGAGCTTTGTGTTTGTCCTTGACCTTGGGTAATAACATCAAGAACACCTTGCTCAGCATAAGTTGGGTATGAAGTTCCAAGATTCATCTTCACAAAGTTTTGGTGAACAAATGGGAACTGACTGTTAAAGTAAAGCAGATATTTATGCTTAGTCCCTGAACCAACAACTGACCAACCAATAGCTGGGTCATTTTCAATACGGATGTAACGCTTCAAGTTTGGATTTGTTTTATCTTTAACCCATCCAGTATTGTCAAATTCAAAGAGGTGCGTGTAGAATTCAAACACACGTTCAAGCACTGGTACATCACGTGTCGCATAGAATTGCTTACTTTGCTTGAACTGATGCAAACGCCAGCCATGTCCCAAACTATCCACATATTTTTGGTAGATAGCTTTATTGGCTTTTGTTGGCTTAGTTGTTACCGACTTATCAAGTGTGCTGGCTTTCTCCTGCAACTCCTTGGTGTCATAGTAATCAATGTACCCCATACGTTCAAAGATTGTATTTTCATAATTTGCCTTAGAATCAGCAGTTTTTGCAATCTTATTGTAGTTAGGGTCCTGTCTGAAAATCAGACGCCTCGGCACCATGGTATAGATAATCGTGTAGGTCAAAGCCGTCACGACAAATATTGACAATAGAGAACGGAGGGTTCTCAATAAAATATATTTTTTCATGTCTCTTCCTTTAATTCCAAAAGAACTTTCCCAATCAAATGAGAAAGTTCCATCGTCCTTTTATTTAACGTGTTTCTCAAGGTCTTTTTGAGCTTTTTCGTTGGACTTAGACTTTTCTTTAAGCCAGTTTTCACGAGCTTTATCATAGTTTTTCTTAGTGACAACATCTTTTTGAGGTTCAAGATACTTGAAGTATCGGTCAGAACCCTTAGGTCCTACTTGAGAGTAGGCACCTGAGAATGGTGTCAAACGAGCTACCATTGGAGCAGCACCCTTATTGACCATAAGTGGCATAAAGAGTGAGCTGTCTTCCAACCAGGCTTGTGCCTCAGCATAACGTTCATAACGTACATTGAGGTCGCTTGTTTCCTTAGCTGCATTATCAACCAAAGCATCAAAGTCTTTAAGACCTACTTGAGCTGCTGCTGCATTGTTAGGGTCGTCAAATCCCATGTAAGTTTTTGTGTTCTCACTAGCTGTTGTTTTGAAGATATCGAGGAATGTTGATGGATCTTCATAGTCAGGAGCCCAAGCTACTGAGATATTGATATCCCAGTCTTCTGCTGCTGCATTAGCTGCATACAATGTGCTATTTAGAAGATCATCTTGAGACATTTGATGAACATCTACCACGACATTTTCTTTACCAAGTGTCTTTTCAACAGATTGTTTCAAAGATTGTGCACGCGCAACCGTTGGTTTAGCTGCTTGGTCAACTGGAAGGTCCAAGTGAATTGGGAATTGAACACCTTGTCCTTGAAGAGCTTCCTTAGCTTTGTTAAATTCAGCCTTCGCTTTATCAGCATTGAAGATACCGTCTTGACTGTCTTTAAAGTTAACACCTGACCACTCGTCACCATATGAAGCCATCTTTTCACTTACCAAATCGCCGAATGACTTATCTCCAGCATAAACGAAGTCAGGTTTTACGAGTAGGTTACGAACCGCAAGGGCTGCACCCTTCTCACCATTAAGTTGTGCTGAATAAGCTGTACGGTCAATAGCGAAGTTAACTGATTGACGGAAGTCCTTGTTAAGAAGAGCTTTCTTAGTTGAATCTTTCTCAGCATCTGTCTTCTTAGATGTATGATTGTAAGACTGACGGTCAATATTAACACCAACACCACCAATATCTGCAGAAGGTTGTGTATAGAAGATATTATCTTTATATTGTTTTTCTACTGAATCAAAGTTTGAGCTTGTTGGATATAGACGTGCTTGACTATAAGCTCCATCAGTGAAATTACGGACAAGCGATTCTTGGTCAGAAGCGTCGTAGAAAGATAGTTTAACGCCGTCAAAGTGAACATTTTTCTTATCCCAATAGTTTTCATTTTTAGCCAACTCGATAGATGATTTAGCTGTCAATGACTTAAGGATATATGGACCATTATAAAGGATAGATGATGGATCTGTTGATTTACCAAAGCTATCCCCTTTTGACTTAAGAAACTCTTCATTTACAGGCCAAAAGAGAGAATAAGTCATCTTAGAATTCCAGTAAGGTTCTGGTTGCTTAAGCGTATACTGAAGTGTGTAATCATCAAGAGCTTTAACGCCGACTTTAGAAAAGTCTTTATCAGTACCCTCAAAATATTCAGCAAGACCTACTACTGAATCTTTTGCCAAGTAGATTGATTCTGTCTTTTTATCAGCGGCATGCTTAAGCCCTGTTACAAAGTCTTTGGCTGTCACTTCCGCATACTCTTCACCATCTGAAGTATACCATTTAACTCCCTTACGAAGTTTGTAAGTATAAGTTAAACCATCAGCTGAAACTGTCCAATCCTTGGCAATAGAAGGCACCAAATTACCATATTTATCGTTTTCCAAAAGGCCGTCGACACCATTTGTTACAGCATCAGTCGTTGAACCTTTATTTGAAATAAGGTAATCCAATGTTTCAGGATCAGCAGTATAAACGTAGTTATAAGTATTGCTTGACGTTTTTGATTTTGATGAACAAGCCACTAAAACCCCAACACTAAGAAGCGACACACCCGCAAGGGCCAACCATTTACTTTTTTTCATAAGCGTTCTCCAAAAAATCTTATTTTGTACATGATATTATACCACAAAAAACAACAAAAGGGAATTTTCAGAATATTTTGTCTTATGCTGTCTTTCTACAATTACGAGACACTAAAACAACTTCTTTGGGCAAAAGAAAAAGGCAACCTGCCTTTTCCTAAAGTTTATTATTTAACATGTTTCTCAAGATCTTTTTGAGCTTTTTCGTTAGATTCTTTCTTTTCTTTAAGCCATTTTTCACGACTTTGTTCATACTCTTTCTTAGTGACTACTTTTTCTTGTGGTTTCACATATTTGAAGTAGTCTGATGAGTTTTTATCACCCACTTGCATGCTAGCACCGGTAAACGGTGTCAAGCGTGAGATAACTGGTGCTGCACCGTTACCAACAGTCAATGGAATGACAAGTGAGCTATCTTCCAACCAAGCTTGAGCTTGAGCATAACGGTCGTAACGAGCATTGAGGTCTGTTGTTTCTGAAGCTGCTGAATCAAGCAAGGCATCATAATCTTTAAGACCTACTTGGGCTGCTGCTGCATTGTTTGGATCATCATAACCCATGAAAAACTTGGTATTTTCACTTGATGTTGTTTTGAAGATATCAAGATAAGTTGATGGATCTTGATAGTCTGGACCCCAAACCACACCGTTAGAAATATCCCAGTCTTCTGCTGCTGCATTTGCTGCATTAAGAGTCGCATTTTGCATATCATCAGATGACAATTGGTTAACATCGATAACCACATTATCGCTACCCAATGATTCTTCAATGGTTTGTTTCAAAGATTGAGCCTGAGCAACATGGATTTTAGAACTTTGGTCAACTGGAAGGTCCAAGTGAATTGGGAATTGAACACCATCTGCTTGGAGAGCTTCCTTAGCTTTGGCAAACTCAGTCTTAGCTTTTTCAGCATTGTAGAGGCCATCTTGACCATCAGTAAAGTTTACACCTGACCATTCATTACCATAAGAGGACATTTTCTCTGTTACAAGATCTCCAAAGGTCTTATCACCTGCACTGACAAAATCAGAAGGAACAAAAAGATTACGAAGAGCTAGAGCTGCACCATCTTTACCATTCATTTGTGATTGATAAGCCGTACGATCAATAGCAAAGTTAATTGATTGACGGAAGTCTTTGTTTAGAAGAGCCTTCTTAGTTGATGTCTTTTCAGCATCCGTCTTCTTGGCTGAGAATTTATAGCTTTGGCGGTCGATATTAACACCAATGGCTGATGTAGACGCACCTGCTGCAGTGTAATAAATGTTATCTTTATATTTCTTCTCTACAGAAGCATAGTTAGAACTCGTTGGGTAGACACGAGCCAAACTATAGGCACCATCCGTGAAACCACGTTCTAGAGCCTCTTGATCCGAACCGTCATAATATGACAATTTGATGGCATCAAAGTGTACATTTTTCTTGTCCCAATAATTTTCATTCTTAGTCAACTCAATAGATGATTTAGCTGTCAAAGATTTGAGAAGGAAAGGACCATTATAGAGGATAGAGGTTGGGTCTGTTGACTTACCAAAATCTTTCCCTTTATTCTTAAGAAAGTCTTCGTTAACTGGGAAGAGCAAGCCATAAGTTGTTTTAGAATTCCAGTATGGCTCAGGTTTTTTAAGGGTGTATTGCAATGTATAATCGTCGATTGCTTTAACGCCTACATTTGAGAAATCTTTATTGGCACCAGAGAGGTAGTCAGACAAGCCAGCAATAGAATCTTGCACCAAGTAAAGAGCTCCAGACTTGCCATCAGCCGCATGCTTAAGACCAGTCACAAAGTCCTTAGCAGTCACATCAGCATACTCTTCACCATCAGAAGTATACCATTTAACTCCCTTACGGATTTTATAAGTATAAGTCAGACCATCTTGAGAGACAGACCAATCTTCAGCTACTGAAGGGACAAGATTACCATATTTGTCCGCTTCCATAAGTCCATCTACACCATTAGTTACAGCAATTTTTGTAGGTCCTGTATTTGAAGTGATGTAATCCAATGATTCTGGATCTGAATTATAAACATAACCATAAGTCGTTCCACTAGTACTTGACTTAGAAGAACAAGCCGCTAAGGCACCTACACTGAGGAGTGCCACACCCGCGAGGGCTAACCATTTGCTTTTTTTCATAAGATTTCTCCAAAAAATAAAATTTTACTCTTTCATTATACCATAAATAATCAAGAAAAGCAGTCACTTTCAGAATATTTTGCACAAGCAAAGTACATAATGAAACATGGCAAACTCAACAGTCCATTGTATTTCCTGGATTTCTAGCTACTTTAATCGATTTATTTTTAATCACCAGTCATGCATAAAACAAAAAGGCCTAACACCTTGGTCAGACCTCTTTTTTGAGACAAAATTAGTTATTAAGAGCTTGAGCAGCTGTGATAATAGCTAAATTATAAATGTCTTCAGCACTAGCACCACGAGAAAGATCGTTTACTGGTTTATTAAGACCTTGTAAGATTGGTCCGATAGCTTCGAACATTCCCAAACGTTGGGCAATCTTATATCCAATGTTACCTGCTTGCAAGCCAGGGAAAACAAAGACATTAGCATGTCCTGCTACGTCACTATCTGGAGCCTTAATAGCCGCTGTTGCTGGAACAAATGCTGCATCGAACTGCAACTCCCCATCAATAGCCAAGTCAGGACGCATTTCTTTAGCAATATTTGTTGCTTGAACAACCCTGTCAACTTTTGGCGATTTAGCAGAACCTTTTGTTGAGAAGCTAAGCATGGCCACTTTAGGGTCAATACCAAAAACTTTAGCTGTTTCGGCAGTATTAATTGCAATTTCTGCCAATTCTTGAGCATTTGGTTCAATATTGATAGCACAGTCAGCAAACATCAAGCGATGATCGGTATTTTCACGGTTCATAAGGAAGACACCTGATGTACGAGAAATACCAGGTTTTGTTTTGATAATTTGAAGGGCAGGACGTACCGTATCCGCTGTTGAGTGAATCGCACCTGAAACCATTCCATCTGCTAAACCAAGTTTAACTAACATAACACCAAAATAGTTGACATCATGAAGCAACTTTTCCGCATCTTCCATTGTCGCTTTCCCTTTACGGATTTCAACAAATTTTTCCTTCATTTCCTCGAAATCTTCATAGGTTTCAGGATTAATAATTGTATAGTTAAAGTCTGCAAAACCAAGATTGTTCAAGATTTTGTGAACCTCTGCTGGGTCTCCCAAAATAATAGGATCAACCAATCCTTCAAATTTCAAACGGGCTGCTGCACGAACCACACGGTCGTCGTTACCCTCAGGGAAAACAATCTTAATACCCTTCCCTAAAATATGTTCACGAAGTTCACCAAATAGACTACGCATAAAAAAATTCCTCAATCAATCTTTTTTAGTTTGTAAGTTCATGATAACGGTTTCAAAATCATCTGTCAAGGAAGATGCATGGACCATCTCTTTTTTGGTGAATGGATCAACAAATGCAAGACGGTGACAATGCAAGGCCTGGCGCTCAATTCCATAGTCTAAAGAACCACCATAAAGGTCATCTCCCAAAAGGGGGAGTCCCAAGTGGGCAAAGTGAACACGAATCTGATGAGTACGCCCAGTATGCAAATTGATATCAACCAGTTTAACCCTACCATAATCACCTACCAAACGATAACTAGTGTGGGCATATTTCCCCGATTTATGGACGCGACGTGTGATAATGGAATCCACATCACGCGCAATCGGTGCAATGATTTCACCTTGCTGCTCAAGTTTGGTATCACCTTCAACCAAGGCATAGTAATGTTTCTTGATAGACTTCTGTTGTAACTGTTTATCCATACGAGCATGGGCATAACCATGCTTAGCAAACAGCATAAGACCAGAGGTATCCTTATCCAAACGTGTCACGATATGGACACGCTGGTTGGGATAATTATTGTTGACAAAGTGATGTTTGACAAAATTAGCCATGGTATTATCATGATTAACACTTGGAATACTGGCATAGCCATAGGGCTTATTAATCACCAAGAAGTTATCATCCTCATAGACTATATCCAAGTCAAAAGGAATTGGCTTCAAGCTTTCATGCGGTGCCTCATCAGGGATTTCTATGGTAACCACGTCTCCCTCATGAACAGGATAAGTCGCAAACTGCTCCTCACCATTAACCCAGATATGACCACCCTCAAACTTAATCTTGGCCAGAAGTCCTTTTGAAATATCGTGCTCCTTCAAAAAGGTCTTAACTCGACATGAACGTCCTACAGTAAATTCATATCTCATTCTTCCATGTCTCCAATAAAGGAATCACGGACCCGTTCCCAAAAACTTGTGTGACTAGCACTAGCAACAAAAGAAATCTTACGTTGGTCAATCGAAAATTCTACCTTTTTCACATTACGGTTGGTGTAGGTCTTATTGTCAACCGACAGAGTGTAGCTCCCCATTCGAGTAGGATAGACAGTAATCTTCTCATGTTTTGGCACGATGAGTGGACTACCTAAGGTACGGTAAACACGATTATTAAGACTAGCAATTTCTGTCAGCTGCAAGGCTTCAATAGTCGGATGAAGCACCGCACCACCCAAAGATTTATTGTAGGCAGTTGAGCCCGTAGGTGTCGATACAGATAATCCATCTCCGCGGAAGCTCTCAAACAGGACATCATTAAGGCAAACATCTGCCGCCATAGTCTTCTCGTTACGCTTAATTGCTGCTTCATTGAGGGCAATAGACGTGAAAGAACGCCCATCAGCCAAGGTTAATGCGACATTTAAAAGAGGGTAGGAAATCTTATCTCCATTATCCTTACGCAGGGTTTCAATTAATTGATCCACTTCACTATCCAAGTAATCTGTATAAAAACCTAAATGCCCCGTGTGAATCCCTACAAAACGGACACGAGAGAGCTCTTTTTCATACATATGGAAAGACGATAGCAACATGCCATCACCACCAATAGAGATAATCACATCAGGATTTTTCTTAGTCAAATAAAAATCAGGATCATCTCGAAAGGCGCTAAAAAGTTTTGAGGCAACACGCCTACTTTGGGGTTTGCCATTGGCAATAATAGCTACCTTCATCTTATCAGAAAAGGTCTTCATCTGTGTCATCACTATTTCCTACACTATCTTTCAAACTTCTATTGATTGGATCATAGAGCAATTGGGCTTCTCTAATGTCATCTCGTATCTTACGCATTTCTTCGTCAAGCTCATAAGCCATACGGGCCGTAGTTTCCAAGCGAAGTTTAATCTCCTCCGGAAAATTTCCCTGATACTTATAGTTAAGGGAATGTTCAATGGTGGCCCAAAAGTTCATAGCCAAAGTCCTAATCTGAATCTCGGCCAATATTTCCTTTCGACCATCAATGGTATCAACCGGATAAGACACGATAACATGGTAAGAGCGGTAACCCGAATTCTTACGGTTCCTAATATAGTCACGCTCTGAGACTATGGTCATATCACTACGATGACGAAGCAAGGACAAAACTTCATCCACATCATCGACAAACTGAACCATTACTCGGAGCCCTGCAATATCTTGCATATCCTTTGCTAAATTCTCAACAGAGAGACCTCGTAGAGCAATTTTCTCTTCAATGGAAGCCACTGACTTCACACGTCCCGTCACAAACTCAATGGGCGAGTGACGATTTTGCTTACGAAATTGTTTACGAATACCTCGGAGCTTAATTTTCAGCTCACCTACGGCCTGAATATAAGGGTCTAAAAATTGTTCCCAATCCATGGTCAAGATAGGACTCCTCCTTGTCAAAAGCTTTAGTTTTTTATAAAATAAATACAATCTGTTATATTATACCACATTTAAAAGAACAAGGGAGGACACACATGAACCATTTAGAGATAGAGTACAAGACTCTGCTCACCAAAGACGAATACAATCGTTTAGCAGTGCTTTTCTCCCATGTAACACCTGTTACGCAAACCAACTACTACATCGATACACCTCAAAGTGACATGAGAAATAAAAAGTTGTCTTTGCGTATCAGAACCCTTCCCACTCATGGTGAACTGACCTTGAAAATTCCTGAAAAGGTTGGAAATATGGAATACAACGTCACTATGGACTGTGCAGAGGCCAAGGCTATGACCAAGTCTCTTGACTTTCCTGATTGCCAAATCAAGTCCATTCTTCTGGAACGTGGCGTTAAGTTAGAGGACCTAACCATCCTCGGACATTTAACCACAACCCGTCGTGAATACCAGACCAATATTGGTCTCATGGCGCTTGATGTCAATGTCTATGCTGACAAGAAAGACTATGAGCTTGAATTGGAAGTTTCAGATGCCAAGAGAGGTAAAGACGATTTTGATGCCTTTCTTAAGGAAAATAATATTGACTTTAAGTATGCCAAGAGCAAGGTTGCACGCTTCATAGCAACTCTAAAACGAGATAAAGACTAGTTGGTAAAACGTGAGTTTATAGAAATTCCGCTAATCATTTTTGATGCCCCCCAAGGCTGACTTCCCACCGTGAAAAACCTCTATAAAAACCATTTACTTCAATTTAAGGCAAGGATTAACCCTTGTCTTTTTTATGTATGCAGGACAATTTGGTCCTTGTGGCAACTTCCAGAATTACTCTCTTCTGTCTAAAAACGCATACAAAAACGATTTAGCGATCTAAGGTTCGTCATTTTTCATCAATATCACGTTCTGAAGGCTGAAATTTCTGCTTCTTTTTGCTAAAATAGAACTATATGTAGTTTTATTACAATAGCCCTAACTGGGCTTCGCATCTTATTTTTTTAAAGGAGTCACCATCGTCATGGTACATCAAAAAGCAAACCCACAATTGAAATTGTTCTCGCTCAGCTCAAATCCAGAAATTGCTGAAAAAATTGCTGAGAATACCGGATTGCCACTTGGTAAAGTATCTTCACGTCAATTTTCTGACGGTGAAATCATGATTAACATTGAAGAGTCTGTTCGTGGGCACGATATTTACATCATCCAATCTACTAGTAACCCTGTTAACGACCACCTTTGGGAATTGCTCATCATGATTGATGCCTGCAAACGTGCCAGTGCTAACTCTGTCAACGTAGTTATGCCTTATTTTGGTTATGCACGTCAAGACCGTATCGCTTCTTCACGTGAACCAATCACTGCTAAATTGATTGCCAATATGTTGGTTAAAGCTGGTGTCAACCGTCTCTTGACGCTTGATCTTCACGCTGTTCAAGTTCAAGGCTTCTTTGACATTCCCGTAGATAACCTCTTCACTATGCCTCTTTTTGCTGAATACTACAACGAAAAAGGGTTGACTGGTGCAGACGTTGTTGTTGTTAGTCCTAAAAATTCTGGTGTTAAACGTGCTCGTGGCTTGGCTGAATATCTTGATGCTCCAATCGCTATTATTGATTATGCTCAAGATGATGCCGAACGTGAAGAAGGCTACATCATCGGTGAGGTTGAAGGCAAAACTGCAATCTTGGTTGATGATATCCTTAATACGGGTAAAACTTTTGCCGAAGCGGCTAAAATCCTTGAACGTGGTGGGGTTAATGACATCTACGCAGTAGCTAGTCATGGGCTCTTTGCTGGTGGTGCTGCTGAGGTCCTCAACGCTTCTCCAATCAAAGAAATCTTGGTTACAGATTCAGTTGCAACTAAAGAAAAAGTTCCTACAAGTGTTAAATACCTTTCAGCAAGTGAGCTTATGGCTAACGCTATTACTCGTATCTTTGAACGTCAACCACTTAGCCCACTCTTTGCATATACTGCCAACGAGGACTAATTTATGGTTTATCTGGACAATGCAGCAACTACTCCTTTGAATACTGCTGCTATCTCAGCAATGACACATGTCATGACTGAAACCTTTGGAAATCCATCCAGCCTACATACTTATGGTCGTCAGGCTTCTAAGGAACTCCGTGAGGCCCGTGAAGAAATGGCCAAGCAATTTGAGGTTCCTGCTCGAAAACTCATTTTCACCTCTGGGGGGACTGAAGGTAACAATACAGCTATCAAAGGTTATGCCCTTGCCAATCAAGCTAAGGGTAAACATTTGATTACGACTGCTATTGAGCATCACTCTGTCCTTCACACCATGGCCTACCTGGAAGAGCGTTTTGGTTTTGAGGTTACATATATCCAGCCGGTCAATCAGGTCATCACAGCCCAACAGATTGCTGATGCCTTACGTGACGATACTATTTTGGTTTCTGTCATGTATGCCAATAATGAAACTGGCCAGTTACTTCCTATTAAGGAAATTGGTGACTTGCTCGCCAATCACCAGGCTGCTTTCCACGTGGATGCTGTTCAGGTTGCAGGAAAACTTCCAATTCACCCAGAAGAACTCGGCGCCGATTTTCTCTCAATTAGTGCTCATAAATTCCACGGTCCTAAAGGTGTCGGCCTGCTCTATCATAATGATTTGCACTTTGACAACCTACTCCACGGTGGTGAACAAGAGGAAAAACGTCGTGCCAGCACTGAAAATCTTGTCGGTATTGCAGGCATGACCGCAGCCTACAAACAAGCTAGCAAGAACTACCAAGACAATTACAAGCATGTTGAAAGGATTCGTCAGGTGTTTCTCAATTCCCTCACTGTTCCTTACGAGATTAACAGTTATGGGTCTAGTCTACCCCACGTTATCAACATTAGTTTTCCTGGTAAGGAAAATGGCCCCCTCTTAACTCTGTTAGACCTGGCTGGATTTGCTGTCTCAACTGGATCTGCTTGTACCGCTGGAACTGTTGACCCAAGCCACGTCATCCAAGCCCTCTATGGCAAGGATTCTGACAAGCTTAAAACAGCTATCCGCGTTAGTTTATCAGAGGAAAACACTGTCGAAGAACTTCAAGCCCTAGCAGAAAAACTTAATCAAATCATAGGAGACTAACATGGCATTTGAAAAAAGCATCCATTTGGCTGACTGTAAATACCGTTACACCATCAGCCCTAATGTCAAAAAATTTACCCTTCGTGATACAACTTTTGTACAAAATAAAATCGGAAACTACGAGTTGCACCGTTTACTCGAAAAAGTGCCTAACTCAGGCGAAGGTTTCCCACTAAAAATCACTATTAACAAAGACTTGACCGGCTTCAAATTGTCGATCACAGACAAATCTGGTCTTCGTAACGTTAATATCTTTAAAAATGAAGACCACCACATCTTACAAGAAAAATTCTATTTCTTGATGCAGAGTTTGGTAGACCGTCAAGTTTTTGAGCAAGAAGAAGTTTAAACCTTTTTCTAGATATATAGAAATAGCCTATCCTAGTGATAGGTTTTTTATATCGCCTCATATATACTATTTTGTTGCAATCTTCACAAACTTTTCTTAAAATAATATAAGATAATCATACTAATTCAAGAAAGGAAATGCGATTAATGACATTTGAGAAAAACATTCCAAACGCCACAGCTAAACGTCTCTCTCTTTATTATCGAATTTTCAAACGATTCCATCGTGAAAATATCGACAAAGCAAGTTCCAAACAAATTGCTGAAGCTATTGGAATTGACCCTGCTACTGTGCGTCGTGACTTCTCCTATTTTGGTGAATTGGGTCGTCGTGGTTTTGGTTATGACGTTAGTAAGCTGATGACATTTTTCGCTGAACTCCTTAATGATAATGCGACAACTAAGGTACTCCTTGTAGGAGTAGGAAATATCGGGCGTGCTCTTCTACACTACCGTTTTCAAGAACGTAACCGCATGCAGCTGGTTATGGCTTTTGATACAGACGATAACGAACTGGTAGGAAGCGAGACTGAGGACAAGATTCCTATCTATGGTATCTCTCAAATCAAGGAAAAGATTGCCCAGGAAGATATCAAAACGGCCATCCTGACAGTGCCATCAGTCAAGGCACAGGAAGTGGCTGAGCTTTTGGTTGATGCCGGAATTGAAGGCATCCTCTGCTTCTCTCCAGTCAACCTCAATCTGCCACGCCACGTGGTTGTCCAGTACGTAGACCTGACAAGTGAGCTACAAACCCTACTCTATTTCATGAAAGAAGAAGAAAAATCAAGGAGAAACAATGACTAAACCAATTATTGGTATCACAGCTAATGTAAGGCCTAATCCAGCCCATGAAGATATCCACTGGTCTTATGCCCCATCTGGCTTTGTAGAAGGAGTTCAAAAAGCTGGTGGTCTAGCAATCCTTCTACCAGTATCCGATCCTTCGGAAGCTAAAACCTATATCTCCATGATTGACAAGCTTATCCTCATCGGCGGTCAAAACGTTGACCCTAAATTCTACAACGAAGAAAATCATGCCAGTGAGGATGACTTTTTCCTCGAGCGTGATCTCTTTGAGATGGCCTTAATCGAAGAAGCTACCAAACAGAAAAAACCGATTTTTTCAATCTGTCGTGGAACACAACTCATGAATGTTGCCCTTGGTGGTAGTCTCCACCAAGACATTGAAAGACACTGGCAGGACAAGCCTTCTGATTACCTTTACCACGAGATGATTATCGACGAACACAGTAAGTTAGCGGAGATTTACGGTCGCGAAACCTCTATCAACTCTTTCCACCATCAGAGTATTAAGCACTTGGCCTCTGACCTCCGTGTAATTGCGCGTGACCCTGAGGATAACACAATCGAAGCTGTTGAATCAAACACTCCAGACCTTCGTTACCTTGGTGTTCAGTGGCATCCAGAGCTTCTCCTACACAAACGTGAAGAAGACCTTAAACTCTTTGAATACGTCGTAAACGAACTTTAAAAGCAACTGATACTACATTCAGTTGCTTTTCTTGTGTCTTTAACTGAAAGACTCTGCTTAAAGTTCAAAATCCTCCCTCTCCTCACGAAAGGAATAATAAGTTGATTTTCCAACAATCAGATGATCAAGAAGACAAATTCCCAAGTCGTCACAGGACCGCTTAATCTTTTGGGTAAAATCAATATCATTGCGACTAGGATAGGCTTCCCCCGAAGGATGATTGTGGACCACAATCAAGGAAGTTGCCATCAGATGACAAGCATAATGCAAAATCTCACGCGGCTCGGCAATCGAACGGCGAACCCCACCGATAAAGACCGTCTTTTGCTGAATAATACGATTCTGCGTATCAAGGTAGATGGCCACCAAATGCTCCTGAGGCTTGTCGCCAATATCTAACATCATGCGACGTGCCACCTGCTGACTAGACATAATCTGCTCAGAACGAGCCAACTCAGCCTTCTCAATACGCTTAGCCAACTCCACCATAGCCTTCAGCTCTATGGATTTCACACGCCCAATACCGGGAATCTCCTGAAGCTCATTCAGAGACAAGCGAGACAAATCCGCCAAACTCGTCATTCCTTTTAAAATACGGTTGGCCATGGATAGGACCGACTCAGACCTAGTCCCCGTTCGCAGCACTATCGCCAACAGTTCCTGGTCAGACAAGACCTCTGCTCCCTTCTGTAAGAGACGCTCACGAGGCAAAAGCCCCGACTCCTCAGCTACAATACTATACATAAGAAAAAAACCTCCTACTTACTTATTCGTAAGTGGGAGGGGGAAGTTACTATTTCAAAGTATTTTTACTACTCTTTGATGTAAATCTACGTTTTATCCTTCTCAAAATATACTTCACAGCGGTTCCTGGACCTACAATAATATATTTGAGAGCACCTTTAATTCCACCGATATTATCAAAATTAATATAGGTATTTGGTAAAGTATCAGGGCGAATATTCAATACAACGTTATCTACAAATGGCGTGATATAGATATCATTTTTTGCAATAGCATAATCATAACGTCTTGCCCAAGCTAGATACACTAGAATACGCTCAATTGAATGCAAAATAGTATGTTGAGGAATTGGTTCTGCTGGGATTTCTTCATCTTGTAAGTCCAAATCGAACAACGGTTTCAAAGCATCGTATTTGAACCAAATGAATGTCCCGTAACTCATGATAAAAGTATTCATTTTATCAAAGTCAATATCTCGACCAAGATCCATCCGCTCCCATAAATCATTCATTCCTTCGGCAAAACGATTCTCATTCCAAGGATCTACAATTTTAGTATAGCGGAAGAAACTTGGAATATCAGCGATTACAAGCCCTAATCTATCATCACGTTCAAGATTTGCGATAATATTATCAGCAGGCTGAATCAACATTGAGAAAAGTTCATTTCGCCATGAATCTCCAACCCAATAAGGGTATTCTGGTGATTTTTTCGTATGGAAATGTCCAATATAATCATAAGCAGAAAGCTCATCTTTCAACTTAAGCATTGGAATAACATCACGTCCTCGATTCCCAGTAATAAAGATTCGAGCAACTTTTCCATTCTTATCCAGAATAGACTGAATTTCTGCTTTTTTCTCTTCTGAATCCGTAGTTAGGAAGAGGTCATAAGTAAAGTGAAAATTCTCAAATTGCTTTAAAAAGTCTTCTAATAAGTCAACATAGTAGGTATGCAGATGTACAGCAATTTTTTTAGTACCTGAATACGTCTGTGAACTTTCCTCAATAACTTTGCGATCAAGTAAATAAGGTGGAGTTGGTAAACTCATATCCGACATGTGAGATAAGATAAATTCTACTGGATAGTCCGTTCTTTTCTCGATTTCCTTAAGCAAATAAGGAGCTAGATGTTGAGTTAAATCAAATGTTTTAACCTTGATGAATGGCACTCCTGCATCAAGCAAAACATGAGGATAATGAATAGTGAAATTGCTATGGAAAAACTTGTCATTTAATGGAATCGTATTGAGAATAGATTCATAGTTAAATCCAGCATCCATGAATTTCTTGGTATAAAGAGTTTCATAATTATCAATTACCTTTTGAACATCTTCGAAACTCTCAACTGATTTCCAGAACTTTTGGAAAACACTAGATTCAACTAAACGTTTTTTAAATGAAATAAAGTAAGATTGCAAATGTTCATGAATATAAATATCACCGGCTTTGATTCCTTGATGATTAGTCATACCCCAAAAATCTACATTTGGGTTTGATTCATAGTTATCATAGATTGGTGCCATGTCCCAGAGTGGACCAAAACATGTATCATTCATAACAGTAACAGAATCGTACTGTTTCAAGTTTTCAAATCCAACAAATTCCATACCATCATGCCAAGCAGCAAAATCGTATCCTTTATTTTCACGTTGGATAAAATCATCAATTAAGTGTTTATCACGAAGTTTTTGTACTTCACTTTCACTAAGACGACTATTTGAAATAAAAACCAATTTATCAAACAATGGTCTCATATGTTCAAGTTGATAAAATACATGTCGACTAATATGATCATATTTATTGAAATGAACATAAAGCAATAGACGTTTCATTTACTTCTCCTAAAGAAATTAATAATTTTAGTTGGTATTGTCCATCTTCTCGAAGTAACAACACTGTTATATTGGATTTGTAAGTTGTCATATAAACTCTGTATACGATTCAACTCACTTTGAAACTCTTGATTCTCTTTCTTCAAAACTTCAATATACTCATTTTGATCATGAGAAATTCGTGACACCTGATTCAGTCTTAAATCTAAGTCTTCTATCTGACGATCTTTTTTAAAGACTAAAATGTCTAAATCACGATCCTTAACAAGTGCTAAGTGTGAAATTCTTTGAATATCCTGATCTGGATACTTGTTGAGATATTTGATTTGAGAATCCAAGATACCTGTGAACCGCTTTTCAGCAGTTTCCAATGTCATAGGTTTTGAATCGGATCCCAAATTCATACGATATACAGTGGTGGAATCACTCAAAAAAGAAATTTCAGTGCGTTTGAATAATTCAAGTTGTAACTCAAATGTATCGTCTGTGGCTGTATCGCTAATTTGAGCAGATACATCTTGCATAAGAGCGGTATCAACCAACCAGGTTGAAGCCATCGTCATACCTTTCATGACAAGCATTTCTTCATAGGAATCAATCAAAGGAAGTGCCTTATTAGCAAAGGCATCTTTTTGGATAAGATTCCCATCTAAGTCTACCATATCAAATTCGGTATTTGACCAAAGTGAATCGGTTGAAGCATCCAACAAATCAACTTGCTTTTGAAGTTTTAATGGGTCAGTCCAAAAATCATCACTATCACATCTTGCGATATATTGACCTTTAGCTTCTCGGCAAATTTTTTTCCAAGTTTTAGTAATACCAAGATTCACTTCATTACGAAAAGTTCTAACTTTTTCAGGAAACTTATTTTGGTATTCTTGAATAATCTCATACGAATGATCTGTTGAAGCATCATCAATGATAATAATCTCGAAATCAAAATTTGTTTTCTGATTGAGAAAGCTATCCATAGCCTCTCGTACCCAATCCCCCTTATTATAATTGGTACAAATAATCGATACTTTCATTCAAACTTCCCTTTTTCTCTTAAGAAAAACTCCACTTCCCATTTCTTTGAATAATACCAGTTGCAGAATCTTTGGCTGACTCATCATCTTCATCAATATCATCCCTATTTAGAACGATAACTGGAATCTCATCAGCCGGAAGAAAGGCTAAAACTTGGTTATTCGCATCCCTAACAGTAATTTCAAGTTTTAACTTAATATCATTTAGTCCTGCTAGTGAACACTGATAATTTACTTTAATATCACCCTTGCCACTTGTTAAATTATCCATCGTATTATCATTATAAATCCAAATATTACGATCAATATCTGTAAATGAGATAGCAATATAAGTCGGCACATCTTCTAGTAAGGTATACGTCAAATCAAATGAAATTGGTTCATTTGGTGTAGCTCTTTTAGAAGACAATAGTGATAACTTCAGATTTTCAACAACTGAACCACTTCTTTCAATTCCCGGTTGATCTGAGGTGATTACTTGTTCTGTATTATCAAAGCTATATTGATTGGCAACATCTCTAGGTTCGCCTTTGGCTTTAATGTACCCATCTTCAATTAAAATAGCCTTATTACAATACTTCTTAACAGCACCCATATCGTGGGTTACAAGAATTGTTGTTTTACCTGATTTCTTACGTTCCATAAAGTAGTCATTACACTTACGTTGGAAAGCCTCATCACCTACTGCAAGAACTTCATCAAGGATAAGAACATCTCCTTGAGCCTTGATAGCCACAGAGAAGGCCAGGCGAACCTGCATACCTGATGAATAATTCTTGAGTTTTTGGTTCATAAAATCTTCAAGCTCCGCAAACTCAACAATTTCATCATACATGGCATCCACTTCTGCTGTCGTAAAGCCAAGCATGGCTCCATTCATATAAACATTCTCACGTCCAGTTAATTCCGGATTAAATCCGACACCAAGCTCAATAAATGAGACCATTTTACCATTTACGGTAACTGTCCCTTGCTCAGGAACATAAATCTGAGAAATAATTTTTAGTAATGTTGATTTTCCCGAACCATTTCGTCCTACGATTCCAAAGAAATCTCCTTCTTCAACTTCGAAGTCAATATCCTTCAAAACATGTTGTTCTTTATAGCCTTTGATTCCTTTAAATCTATTTACTAAGGCCGTTCGAAGACTTTGAGTAGACTCAACCGGTAATTTGAAAAACTTACTTACATGGTCCACTTTAACTGCAATTTTCTTTTCTGTCATTAGAGAATCTCCGCGAATTTTTTAGCTTGATGATGGAAAATGTAGTAACCTATAGCAAAGATGATAAATGGTAGGAAATAAGGAATAATAGCAATAGCTTTATGTCCAATTAAATCCCAACCACGTAAGCTACCTGAGAAGACAATAAAGTGTCGCAAGTCTTGGATTATCTGTGCTAAAGGATTCAACATCATCAATTTTGCAATTTTAACTTGTCCACGTTGCAAAATAAAGGTCAACGAATAGATAATCGGCGTAGCATACATGCCAGCTTGCATTACTACTTCCCAAATCGGACCGATATCACGGTACTTAACAAAGAGTGTTGCTAAGACAAAGGCGATACCAGCTGAAAAAAGGAAGAGTTCTAGGAACAATGGAATAACAGTTAGCCATCCTACTGAAAAATTAACACCGTTGACCAAGGCAAAAACAAAGACAACAAGGAGGTTAATCACATAGTTAATTGAAGCTCCAACAACAGATGAAATAACGATAATCTCTTTCGAAAAATTCAATTTTCGTAACAAGTCGCCTCTAGATACGATTGACATCATTCCCATACTTGTCGCTTCTGAAAAGAAACTCCATGTAACCATACCGATTAAGAGACCGATAGCATAATGCGGTGTTCCGTCATCAAAACGCAAGAAGCGAACAAACACTAGGTACATAATTGTAAAGAGCATAAGTGGTTTCAAAATAGACCACAAATGACCGATTAAACTACCTTGATAGCGCAATTTAAAATCGGTTTTAACCATTTCTCGTAATAAAATACGATTTTTCTGACTAAAAAAGTCTAACATCTTTTTCTCCTCTATATGCAAACTTTGTAAGAATTAATGTCGTAAATACAGTTGTGTGAAATGCTCTATTTTTTCGGTAACCATATTTTCGGATACGTGCTAAACGTTCTCTAAATGGAACATCCAAAATTGTCACAAAGTTTTCAACGATTTCTTTATTATCTGAACTTAACGGGAGTTCTAGCAAATTTCTAGCCTGATCTTGGCTAGCTTTGATAAGACTCCAATATTTGGCAAACAGGATGTGGGGTCTAACCCAATTCTTCATCCTTTTTCGCAAAGTTCGAGCTCCAAGGACATTACTGCTATGCTGACGATAAAGCTCCGTTGGCTCATCAATGTAGACTAGGTTACCAAAGGCAGAAGCTAGCAAACCCAGATACCAGTCATGCATCAGTAAATCATGCTTTTCCTCACCAGTCCATAAGTCCGCTAAAGCATGGTTAATCATAGCAACACCACCAGTAACTGTATTTTCAGTCAACTCTTGAATAAGCTCCGTATTGGCATGGTCTGACTGAGTACGAATCATACTCTCATGGAGGACAGATAAATTTTCATCCACTACCTTTAAATCAGTATAAATGAGTAGAGGTTTATCCTGCGAATACTTTTTGGCTTCTGCCACTTGTAGTGAGATCTTTTCAGGAAGCCAAAAATCATCTTGATCACTGAAACAGTATAGATCCGCCTCACTATGCTTAAGTAGGGCGTGGAAACTTTTGATAACACCAACATTCTCAACTTGATTCTCATTAATAAAGTGAATACGTGAATCTTGAGTGGTTAACTGTTTAATAACTGCTACTGTTCCATCAGACGAACCATCATCACGAATGAGAAGTTGCCATTCCTGATAGGTTTGCTCTTGAATGCTTTTTACTTGTTCCGCTAAAAACTGCTCACCATTGTAGGTTGACAGTAAGATATTTACTTTCATGATAAAAATAACTCCTCGTACTCACCCACAATTTTTTCCCAAGTAAAGTTCTGTTTCATATTCTCCTTAGCTAACTTACCTAGTTCAGAGTAATCTGAAATAGCATCTACTTGGTCAATCAAATGCGACAGATTGCCTTCATCTTTTTTCCAGTAACGAGCTGTATCTTGTGCTACTGAACGGTTAAACGAGACCCCTAATACTAAATTCAAATCAGTTTGTGCCATAGCCTCCAGTAAGCCGGGGTTGGTTCCACCAACTTCATGACCATGAATATAGGCAAAAGCTTCTTTGCGAATATACTTTAATAGATTTTGGTCATAAACTGTTCCAACAAACTTCACACGTGGATCCTTATCAAACTGTGTTTTGGAACGCAATTCCTCAAAATAAGCATTACCCTCGTGATTACAAATAATAATTAAGTCACGTTTTGTTGAGGAACTCATAAACTCACGAATAGCAGTTTCATAATTGTTTTCTGGAACAAAACGACCAAGAATCAAATAATAATTTTTCTCGTAAGTGTTCCACGTTTTATAAATATCTCTAACTTTAGTATCTTGATTTGTAAGTGTTGTCGGTGACAGGTCCGTTCCATAAGCAATATAAGTTGTCTTAGACCACGGATAGGCATCCTGAATATAGGTTTCAATTCCTGGATTATCCGAGATAACTAAGTCAGCATATCTTGTCATCACTTTTTCAGAATACTTTAGATAAGCTTGTACTGGCTTTGGCCACTTAGCTCGTTTCCACTCTAAACCATCTGGATTAATGTAAAATTTGCCATCAAGTTTATGAATCTTGAGAGCAAAGGGCGCAACAAAGGCACCTATGGTATTTCCTAGAACATAGAAAATCGGTTCTTTTATATTTTGCTCACGGATTTTCTTTAAGGCATAGTTGATAGCCATCATATCATATGCAATAACGCGAGCAGGTCCTAATTTGGGTGCCTTAATTGTGAAACAATCGACACCCTTATACTCAAAATGCTCATAGGCCTTTTCATCAGAAAGACAGGCAACATGGTATTTAACTTGGGATGAAATTTGGTTGGAGACTAATTGCTCTACAAAGGTCTCAAAACCACCGTATTTTGCTGGAAGTCCACGGCTTCCAATAATGAATACGTGTTGCATAAATCCCCTTTCTAACAAGTCTATAATCTAATCAATTATACCATTTTACAAGGTTTTTGCCTATTGCAAACAGAAAAGCAGCCACAAAGGACTGCTTGAAAAAAAGTTAAAAATTATTTTTCACACCATAGTACTGAAGGATTGTCAATACTACCGACATCAATATAAATAGATTGGCGATAACATAAACAAAATATTCTCGTTTATCTATTGCTTCCTCAGAATCTATGTTATTTTGAGGGTAAAATACTTTGGAACAGTTGATAAATAAACCTAATAGGAGTAACACACCTGTAAAATAGCGACCTTGTACACCTGCAAAACTAATATCAGCAGTTTTCCCCCACATTAAATACGAAGTCATTAAAATACCAAATGAAATCCCAGTCGCTATAAGTACTGTACCAACTTTACTAATTTTTGGTAAAGGCAAAGGTTGGGGAATCATTAGGAGAATAGAACTTACAAAGATAAGATAATACCAAGAGATATTACCCAAACCGTAGGTTAGCCAACCAAAAGTAAATAGCGATCCCATCTTGTTTGGAATCAAATCAATCCATTCTCGAAGGAAGGTCTTGAAAAAAATATTGGCATGAGCAATAGTAAATTTTATCTTTTCCACAGGGTTTACACCATGAGTTACTTTACTTGCATTAATATCACTTGACTGCTTCAACCATAAGAAACTTAAAACTGCTGTAACAAATATTAATAGAGCTGCGTAAAGATAGTTCTTCTTAACTTCCATTTTGTCCTTCGGAATAAACAACAATAAGCCCACTAAAAGAACATAAGGTAATTTCATTGTTGCTAAAACCAAGCTCAATACAGCAAAAATAACCATATCTTTTAGACTTACTTTTTGCTTTCTATTAATCAAATAACAGAATTGTGCTATCAGATAAAATGTTACTGCATTAACCATTCCATCAGTACTGAAAGAAGCCGCTAAATAGACACACATTGGTAATAAAGCAATTGCTCCGAAAAGAATTTCAAAACCTTTGGCTTTTTTGATAGCAAGACGAGTAATTAAAGCATAACAAACTAAGTTACAAAACCTTCCTAAAATAACTAACCAGAGGAGACTAAGTCCTAAGATTCTCGCAATCCAAATACCAATTGCTTGAGGAATGTAAGGAATAAAAGACGATGCATTGGTAACAATGAAAAGCGAAGAATGTACTTTTTTAAAAGATACTTTAATCCTATCTAAACCAGTTTGCTTTAAAGGAACTTTGAACTCTTTCGTAACCTTCTTAACATCATCTGAAACTTTTAAATCTTTGTCTTTTTTCGGTAGATAAGCATGGAAATCTGCTACATACAAGGCACGAGCAAAATGCGCATTCTCATCTGGAATATCAAGGTTAGGAGAAGAAACAACGAATAAACTTCCTGATAGTACAATAGCAATGGCTATTTTATTATAGAATTTTCCTGGTAATAGAACTATGATAGAAAAAAAGATTCCTGTCACTAATAATAAACTTTTAGGTAGATTAACAAGGCTCCCACCTAAATATATATATATTACTCCAATCGTAAGCCAAACAAGGATAACTTGTATCCAGTGTTTGCGTAAATTCTTCAAAAATTCAGAAAAAACTTCCTGTATTTTTGAAGCAATTAAATCTGTTCGCATTATTACTCAACTACCTTTCACTTTTTTGATAATAGGCCAAACACTAAATCCGCCGTATTTCAGAAATTTCAAAAAGACGGGAACAACATAGGATAGGGATGAATTGATATTTACTTTTTGAACGCCACGTTTAACATACTTATTTTTATCCCAGTGTTTTCCAAAATATTTTTCCATAAAGATAACAATGTCTTTAAAATCTTGTTTTGTAGCCCCAGGGTAATTTAACAAACGATAAGTATGTCCAACACATAAGTGCTCAATTGCTAAATATTGTAGTTCATCCTTATAGATTTCAAAATTATTATTAAATAAATCATAAAGATATTTTATTGAATCGTAAATATCAAATATATTCGATTTATTCGAATTCATGATAGACCCAGCTGTATTTACCGTATATTTATATATCGGTATTTGGATATAGTTTACACTTGAACATAATGAAGTTATATATGGCATTAAGGCAATATCTTCGTAAATTTTTCCCAAAGGAAATCGAAACTTACTTAAAAATTCTGACCTATAAATCCTAGTCCAAGAAGCATGTTTCGTTAATAAGAAATAACGTAAATTAACTTCTTCAGATTCTAATTTCGAATAAAAAGGATTCACATTTAAGTGTTTGAGTATTTTACCTTCTGAATCAACTAAGTCAAAATCAAAATAAATAACATCACTGCCTTTATTCAAGATAAAATTCTGAATATAATTTGGACAAATAGAATCATCGGGGTCAATAAAAGTAACATATTCACTATCACTCACCATATCAAGTCCTGCATTACGAGCAGAAGAAACTCCCCCATTTTTTTTATTAAGGATTTCAATAAATGAAAATCTAGCTGAATACTCTTCAATTATCTTTTGAGAATTGTCAGTACTTCCATCATTTACACAGATTACTCTCAATGAACATTCATCAAGTTTATTTTGCTCTACAATACTATCTAAGCAATTAGAAAGTAAATGTTCCATATTATAAACTGGAATTATTACAGTCAAATCATAAGTCATTATCTTCTCTCTTTAATTCTTTCTCTATAATAAATGATTGAAATCCCCAATAGATACACAATCATAACTACTAAAAATGCTAATGAGGCACCTAGCATTCCCCATGAATAGATGAACATCTTTGTGATTAATAAAGTAACAATCAACATTGCAACATAAATTGCTATCAGTAAGTGTTGCTTTCGCATAATGGTAAGAATATTTTCAAAAATAATCGCAACAGCATATAAAACACCAGACAAAATCAATATCGTAAACGGTACCTGATAAGATGCTAAATCTAACCCAAAAACTAGTCCTAACACCTGAACTCCAAGTAAATAGGCTATGCAAACAACTAAAAGCCCACCGCCCAAAATATAAAGCAATAATTTTTTGACAATCGTATCAAACTTATCGTATTCTTTATCCACGTAAAGAAAAGCAAGTTGTGTAATCAAGGGACGAACCATTAGAATGATAAGACTCATGAAAAAGACAGGCATGAAGAGGATATTGAAATCTCTTTGCATTCCTGTTTGCAATACTCCCTCAGAAAGACCTCGCTCAATGATTAATTTTGGCTCATTCAAAACATAGAGTAATATGAAACCATTCAAGAAAAGAGGGAAACACTCCTTCAAAATATCCAAGGCTTCATGAAGCCTTTTAAAATCAAATACTCTTCTCCACCTAATTGACTCAAAATGATGAACAAATCTAAACTCGTACAAGAGAATAAATAGCCCATTCCATACAGTTAAAGTTAACAAGGATGTTATAAGAGATTTTGAAACAAATAAAGAAAGAAACAAGACCACTGTACTAGTCGAATAACGATAGAACATGGTCTTCCCTGCAATATCCATACGCTCACGTTGTTGAAATAATCCCTGAAAAAGATCAGAAACCGCATCCCAAGCTCGATATAGAATCATTAGGAATGCCATTAGGATAACAGACGAGGGATATCTATTACCTCCTATTATCTTTAAATAAGGTAACAGTGTTACTATCATGGCAAGTATCGTCAAAATACGGGCTTGAAAATATGCTCTAAACGAATACTTTTGCCTTACGTCTGTTCCGTGATAATTTCGTACTTGAAAAAGACCTATAACCACCCAAAGAGTCCCGATGGACCATACCAAACTAAATTGGTCAGCAACAGACGCCGAAGTCAATCGAGTAACGATTAAAAGATATAAAACCGACACACCCGAAGCTGCTAAATTTCCCAACAGATTCCAAAAATATATCGTTTTTGCATCTGGAAGCTGATTTTTTTTACTCATCTTTCCCTCTCAAGGCAATTGTTTGTACTAAGTTTTTGAACTTTGTATCAAGTTTAGATAAGCGAACTGTTAATTGATATTGATTAATCAATAGAAGGAAAATGATAAAGAGGAAAATAAAGTTTACCGCCGAAACAATTCCTAATGCTCTCGCAATAATCTCAGCTAATTTTGGAAAGACACTAAATACAAGTAAAACTAGTGAAAAGAAAATCCAAAAGAGTGAGTCATTAATTTGTACTTGAGATTTTCGAATCCCTCTAAGAATAAAGGTAACAGTCGCTAGAGATACAAAAATTAAAACAATTTGAAACCAAATAGTCATGGAGTCTAACCTCGCTTTCTAAAGTTTTGAATGAGTAGGATTGACACAAACATATGTGTCATGTATTTAATCGAACGAGAGAGAGTCAAATAACTTTCTCCTGCCTGCCTATCTTCCATTCTAACTTGTGCTTCAGCAACTTTTACTCCATTACGGATGAGATAAGAAACGGTATCTGGCTCTGGACCATAGTTAATATTGAGTGCAAACTCTTTTATTAAATCCTCTGAGAACATTCTCATTCCTGAAGTTGGGTCCTTGATTGTCTTACCCGTGGTAAGTTTAATAGCGGAACTAATTAAGATATTACCTAACATTCGTAAAGAATTTGGTCGTTTTTCTGTAACAAATCTAGAACCAATAACTAGATCAAAACCATCATTGATCTTTTCTTCCAAACTTTGAATATATTCTGGTAAGTGTTGACCATCGGCATCAAATTGCACCGCTTTTTTATAGCCATGCTCGTACGCATATCTTAAACCTGTTTGGAAAGCCCCAGCAAGACCGAGATTCACTGGTAAATCTACAATATTGTAATGATTCTCATGGCAAATTTGTGAAGTTTTATCACGAGAGCCATCATTGATGATAACATAGTCATATTGAGGATAGTTTTGAATGATGTTGTTAACAACATTTTCAATCGATCCTTCTTCGTTATAGGCTGGAATAATAATGAGTAAATCTGACATTTTTATACGTAGTTTCTCCTGAAAACTCTATTGAAAAAGGGCAGCCAAATATATTTCAGATTAATTCAACTGACCTTGGTTTTTATTTCACTTCCTGTTTGTAAAACTCTTTCAAAGCATCTTGCCATGTTGGGATGACAAATCCTGTAGCCTTAGCCTTAGCCAAGCTCAATGTTGAGTTGAGTGGGCGTTTCGCTTTAGCTGGGAATTGGCTTGAATCAACTGGTTTCACTTCAACATCCGTATCTTTGAGGATTTCAACCGCAAAGTCATACCAAGTTGTATCTTCTGCTGCATCGTTTGACAAGTGATAGTAACCATATTCCTTACGGTTTTCAGCCAAATAAGTCATAAACTCTGCCAAAGTACGTGTCCAAGTTGGACGGCCATGTTGGTCATTAACGACTGTAAGTGTCTTGTGAGTTTTAGCAAGGTTTTGCATAGTGAAGACAAAATTTTTACCATAGTTACCGAACACCCAAGCAGTACGGATAATGTAGTAGTTAGTCACATGTTTTTCAACTAGCTCTTCACCCATGCGTTTTGTACGACCGTACTCTGTCTGTGGATCTGGTTTGTCATCAACTTCCCACTCTTGACCGACTGGTTTTTCACCATCAAAAACGTAGTCCGTTGAAATATAAACAAGCGTTGCACCATGTTTTTCTGCAGCCTTAGCAACATTTTCAGTACCTGTCACATTAATAGCGTAGTCAAGCTCTTTGCCTTCATCTTCAGCAGCATCAACAGCTGTGTAAGCAGCACAGTGATAAACCAAGGTTGGTTTTACTTCCGCAAACACTTCATCTACTTTTTCGGCATCTGTGATGTCCATTTCTGCCACATCTACTGCTACATACTCTTCGTTACGCTCGTCAAGAAGGTGACGAAGCTCGGTTCCGAGTTGGCCATTTGCACCTGTTACTAGAATCATATTTTTCTCCTTGTAATTTTCATTAATAGCACTTTAATTTTATCAAAAAAAGCAGAAAAAATCTGCTTTTACTCAATATTATTCTCTACTTTCGATACTATCAATACCAAAATATACCGCCATCCATCTATTAAACCATGCATCTCTTGACTCCCCTAAATTATTCGTACCATTATATGCATTAAATAAAGTTTTAGGTTTAGGATAACGTTTCAAAATAATAGTGGATTGTCCGTTCTCTTTAGCTTGATAAATCTCACGATATTGCATACTCACAACTTTGTAGGTACTATTTATATCACTAAACGCCTTAGTATAAGAAAATCCAAATTTAATCACTAGTAGTAATAAAAATACCAAGGTCAATTTCTTGAGAAATAATACCTCTTCCAAAATTAAACGTAACAAAATTAGTAATGCTAAGCAAAGTAATACACTTGCCCCAAAAAATACTCTGTCAGGAAGCTCATTTGTTGCTACTAAACTGTATATACAAGCAAAGTGAGCACACATTATAAACAAGAAATAAAAAAATTGCTTTCTGTTCAAATAAGATTTAACAAGAGAATAAATTAAAAGTACTAATATAGCAATATACAATATCGAATATTTTTGCCAACTCATTTGAAATAAATTAGCTAATTTATTGCTGAGGTCGTAAAACAAGGAAATATCACCTGCTCTCTTTTGAGACCCAGGAGATGCTAGCATTAAAAGAAAACCAATACAAGCCGCTACAATTTCTAAAACTCTTGAAACACCTACTCTCTTTTCAGAAACAGCATCATACAATATTATTAAACTAATCAACAGAATAAATGCTGGAGAGGTGTTTTCATTCCCTGCACCTGAGAAAAAAGCCAATGGAATTGTCCATAATATATTGTATGGAGATTGGTTTCGTTTCAATACAACCTTCAACCATAGTAAGTCTAGGACAGCTGTCCATAAATAATTGCCTGATCCTGAAATCCATAATACAGTTTTTCCTATTTCTGGAAGAAACCACCATAAAATCAAAAAGATTATCGCCAAATATAAAACTTGGTGTTTTCTATGCTTATTTGAAACTATTTCAAAGCTTAAACTATCTATTAATATTCCCAATGACAAAAATACAGAGGAATTAAATACATTGAAAACTTCCTTATTATATTGCATAAATATCTGAACGATAGAATGTCCAGTAAATCTACCATTCCAAACTTTCCAATGATTTATTTGAGAAGTAATCAAATCAAATAATGATCTTACTGGTTGTTCATTAGCTGATGGAAATGGTTCCTTATAAATAAATCTATATACAAAATCATCAGATGTATAGAGAGTAAAGTGATTTAATAAATAAATTAAAGTGACTACAACGAGACATACAAGGAGATAAACTATCTCTTTGTTGTTTTTTTCTTTCATTTTTTCTCCCAAATATAGATTTTGGATTCATTCTAACAAAAAAAGCAGGAAAAATCTGCTTTCATTTATAATTCTATTCAACTAATTCATTTGTATAATTAGTTGGCTTTCTTCACCCTTTTTCTTTAATAACATACACCGGTCGTTTCTTGGTTTCTAGGAAAATCTTTGAAATGTAGTTCCCGATGATACCCAAGGCTAAGAGTTGGATTCCTCCGATAAAGAGGATGATTGAGACAAGGCTTGCCCAGCCTGCAACACTCCCACCTATGGTTAGTTTTCGAATTACGACAAAGAAAATTCCAACCAAAGAAATTAAGAATGAAAAGGTTCCTGCCCAAGTGGCAAGTTTCAAAGGTACTTCAGAAAAGTTTATAAAGCCATCAAGAGAATAGCTCAATAATTTCCAGAAAGACCACGAGGTTTCTCCAGCAACGCGTTCACGATTTTCATAAGAGACATAGGCCACATCAAAACCAACCCATGAAAAGAGTCCTTTTGAAAAACGATTAACTTCCTTAAGCTCGAGGATGGCATCAACAACCTGACGAGTCATCAAGCGAAAATCACGCGCCCCATCTACCATTTCCGTATCTGAAACTTTATTAATCAACCAATAGAAGGCCTTGGCAAAGAAGGAACGAATCGGAGGCTCTCCCTTGCGGTCAGCACGTCGTGTTCCAACAACATCGTAGCCTTCTTGAATTTTGGCGTACATCTCGATGAGAAGTTCAGGTGGGTCCTGAAGATCGGCATCCATAACTGTGACGTAGTCGCCTTGGGCTGCCTCAAGTCCAGCAAGTAAGCCTGCTTCCTTCCCAAAATTACGAG
>ERZ773233.326-NODE-326-length-33732-cov-14.775188_pt1 | contig 33732 bp, 25 predicted proteins | sample MGYA00580991_ERZ773233 | MGnify/ENA primary metagenome ERZ773233 (study PRJEB29015, sample SAMEA2738178) | human oral metagenome | biome: human oral; feature: human-associated habitat; material: saliva | place: China | collected 2161 ...
TGTTTTAGATATTAATATTTATATTAAAAGTAAAAAATAATGAAAAATATTATTATAAACGAAAGTCAAAACAAACTTCTTGAAGCTGTAAAGAGCGGTTTTAGTTTGGATGAACTTAACAAACTTAGCTACAATAAAAAAGTAGCATATTGCAAAAGTTTTTTAGGAAATCCAGTTGGTAGTGGTTCGAGTAGAATGGTTTTCCAAATTGATGATGAAAGAGTTCTGAAATTAGCTAAGAACGTTAAAGGTATTGCGCAGAATGAGGCAGAATGTTCAACATTAAATGATTACTACAAGAATACGTATAGTCTCTTTCCTAAAATATTCATGTATGACGGAGAACATACAACAATGTATTCATACGATGGAGAAAGAGAACCTTCATTCCAGTGGATTGTAAGTGAATATGTATTACCAGCAAAAGCACAAGACTTTAAAAAGGTAATAGGTTTTACATGGAAACAAATTCAAGCGTTTATTTTGTCAGCTGGAAGAATCGCAAACCCATCCAGATTCAAAACACGTCAGATACTTTCAGATGATAATTTAAGGGATATGTTAGATTATGATGAAGAAAATTCTTATATCCTTAATGAATTGTATGATTATATAATGAATTATAGACCACCAGTAGGTGATTTCTGTAGATTAGCAAATTGGGGAATGACGATAAGAGACGGAGAACCTCATATGGTAATTTTAGATGATGGTTTTAATGAAGAAGTAGCTGATAAATATTATAGTTAAGAAATGGCAGAAATTACATTCAATCAAGGAACAAAGAGAAGAGTTCCTATAAATAGAAATAATCTATTCTACGATAAAGAATCTTTTGATTTTGAATTACAGGTTGGAAAAGATTATATAGAACAGGATATGAATCAAACAGTAGTTCTGTATCAAGTTAAATTAAGTACTACAAACACCGATGCTGTTTATGGTGAAGCTGATGTCAATAACATAGAATATGAAACACCTGTAGAAATACATTGTGTTTATAAAATAGAACAACCAGAGTTAAAATCATATGATAAAACAAAACAATTAGGTACATATGTAAAAACTGGTAAACTTACCGTAAGTGTATATCAGGAAACACTTCAAGAATTAGACGTTGATATTAAAAATGGTGATTATATTGGTGTACAGGTAAAACCAGATTTAATGATATATTTTGTTGTTAATAATGACGGTAAGAACAATTATGATAATGGTCATACACTATGGGGTACAATACCACTTTACCGTACAATTCAAGCAAGCCCTGTAGATACATCCGAATTTAAAGCGTAAAGTTATGATTAAGGAAGATTCAAAATATTATTTCAAACAAAAAACAAGTAATGAAATATCTTCATTGCTAAGACAATATGGTTGGGGTACGTTTCCACCTAAGATTATTGATAAATTCTTATATTCTAAAGGATTTGTTAAAAATCAGTATTATAGGTGGTCAGAAGCTGCTTTTGAAGAAGTTTACAGAAATAGATATACTCTTAACCAAATGATACAACAAGAAAAAGAGAAACAAAAAACAAAAAGGGTAGTTAAACATAAAGAAAAAACCTTAGACCCTAAATATAGCGGTTGGAATAAGGGTATTTCAAGGGCTTCTCAGGACTTATTAGATAGTGATAATCCAAATACATTAAAGTATGAAAATAAAGCCTCTAAACGCAATTTAAAAGAACGTTTAAATACTATCAATGTATTGATTGAGAACTTAAATAATGAAGTTAACTTAATGCATGGTAGTTTCAAGGATTTTGATAAATTTGATTTGAAATATCTTAATAGCGGATGGGGAAATCAAGCATTTGGTTATGGACTGTATTTCACAACATCTGAAGAATGTGCCAAGGAATATGCAAGAGGTGGTATTATTTATCATGCTGAAATTTCTGGTAATAAATTCCTGACATATGACAAAACTCCTTCTAAAAGAGAAAGTATGAGTATTGCAAGAAAGTTCTTCAAGTATTATACAACAGAGGATGAGTATGGAAAAGAAGCATATCAAGGATGCGAACAAGAATTTTGGGATGAGGAATGCATATATATAACACAATGTCAGGATGAAGGTAGCATCTATGGTACAATTTCAAGTATATTAGGTAGTGATAAAGAAGCAAGTGCTTTTTTAAACAAAATAGGGTACACAGGACTAATAGCACATGATGAACAAGGCTTCGACATATATGTTATCTTCAATGACAAAGATATTAACATTACAAAAAAGGAGAAAAAATAATGGCACTTATACAACCTAAACCATTTATTAATAAAATGAAACTTAGACATAATTCATATGGTGTTGAAAAGCGCAGGAATATGTCTAAAGTGATTCTTGAACATGGAACTCCATTGCCAAAGCCAGTGGGATATGAAGATATAGACCAAGAATTTTTTGAATGGGTTGACAAAAAATTAGATATAGTTTATGATGGTAAGAAATTACCAACATATAAGTTATATAGTAGCCAAAGAATAAGTGAATATTCACAAACATGGAAATATTTAGATGAATCTGGTAGTATTGTACTTAATTTCAAAACTATAACACGTGCTCCTAACCCACAGAAGGGTGAGAGTCAAGGACCTTATATGAATATACCAGGGCATAGAGATTATGCAGTTTTCTATGAACCAGTACTTCAGGAAAATGGAACTGAAGCCTATGATATGTATACGATGAAACAACCGTTTGCAGTTAACTTTGATTATATGGTCGGAATAGTATGTAACAAGTATGAACTTCTTAACCGTATGAATGAATTAATACATTATGAATTTCAAAGTATACAGAGTTATATTTTTCCAAATGGTCATCCTATGCCAATAACACTTGAAGATATATCTGATGAGTCAGAATACACTATAGATGATAGAAAGTATTATTCACAGACGTTTAAAATAAAATTAAAAGCGTATATCATTCGTTCAGAGGACTTTGATGTTAAACATTTACCATCAAGATTCATTATGCGTTCATTCGATGATGTAGCGGTAAGTAATACTGGCGGTGGTATTATTGACACCTTTGATGAAAACATATCCAAAATAAAATCATCAAGAATGTCAGATAGCGAAATGGACAATAGACCTAATTCAGATAATTCATCTAATGGTTTTTCACATGCCATGAAAGATGATAATACACGTATGACAGATAGAGAGAGAATTATAACATATGATGACTCAGAAACAAATGGAATAACGTGTGAACCAGAAATACCTACTAATAAATTTAAAGATATAAATACTTGTGTAAAAATTTGTAATACAGAAGATGAATGTTGCGACAAGGAAGAAGAAATAGAGAAGTATTATAATAAGAAACTAAGTTTTGTAATCAATATTGATGCATGTGATAGTTCTGAAAGTTTTACCATTGATACAGACATGATATTAGACACTGTAGAAACAGAAAACGTATATGATATGGTATTGAAGATAAATGGTGAAACTATGGCTTTAGACGGTAAAGAAATTAACTTTTATAAAGAGGATGAAATTACTGTAGAGATAACAAGGGATGACCTTTATCAAGATTCTAAAGTTATATTACATGGTTTTGACCCTGATACAGTGATTGATGGTGATAGTTCTCCAGAAAGTCCGCTTGATGAAATTGCAGACGAAGAAATAATTGTTATAGAAAGATAGATTATATGATTGTTACGATAAAAGATGCTATCAAATTAGAAAAAACACTATTAGAAATAGAAGATAGCTATAAATTTGTTTTGGATTTTAATGATATGATAACTCTAAAGGGGTTAATTAAAGAAATCGGAGAAATTACTGAATTGTTTTTTAATTTGCAAATAGAATACGGAGAGAAATATCATGATACTAAATTACTTAGTGAATATAAAGATAAATTATCGAAGAATAAATTTGAATTAAATGTACAAAAATATATCAATTTTTTAAATTTAATAGAATTAAAAACTAAAAAGAATAAAGCGAATTAGATTATAAATATAACGATTCATATTTTTTCTCTTATATAATGTACTATTGAATGAAATACAATATTTATATAAAAGAACAATAATGACACTTTTTAATAAAATAGTGGTTGAAAAAATAAAATAATTTTTAAAATAGATATAATATTATGGCAGATAATGCAAGAGGTATACACGTTTCTCCTGGTATTTATGGTCGTGAAATAGATATGACCTATGCTGTTAAGAGTCTTGGTATCACAAAGTTAGGACTCGTAGGAGAATCTTTGCGTGGTCCTGCTTTCCAAGCAATTGATACACCAAACTGGAGAGAATACAAAGAGGTATTTGGTGGTACAAGTACAGAGAAATTTAAGGGAAGTCAATACCCTAAGTACGAAGCACCATATATTGCAAAATCATATTTATCAGAATCAGAGAATCTGAAATTTGTGCGTGTATTGGGTCTTAGTGGATACAATGCTGGTCCAGCATGGTTAATTACAGCTGATAGAGAAATCGTAAATGATGCAGAAAGAGGAAGCAAGATGGTAGTTGCTGTTCTTCGCTCTCGTGGTTCATATCATCCATATATGAAGTCAACATCAAATGATGATACTTGTGTTTGTTCATCAAATTCTTATGATGTTTTGACATATAATGTTGGTGAAACAGCAGCTACACAGGCTGATGATTGTAAAGCACCAAGAAAGTATAATATGGATGCACTTAGAATATTACCATATGTGCCTCTTTATTCACTTGGTAACGAATGTTCAGGTTTTGGTTTAAGTCCAGATACTTCAAGTTTCCAAGTTAACACCTTAAATTATGGACGTTTTAAAATAGCAGGTTTCTTAGGCGCACATACAGAGGAACAATTGACTACTTTATGGGGAGAAGTTGAGAAAGGTAAACATCCTGACGGATATTTTGAATATCCAGTTTCATTGAATCCTTCTGATAAAGAGTATATTCTGAACGTATTAGGCAACAAGGCACAAGACGGTGATGCACCTGTATTTGTAGAGACACTTTACGATGTATCTTTACAGCAGGGTATTGTAGAGGGTACTATCAGTGCTATTTCAAACTCTCTTGAGGCTTATCAGGTATATTACACCAACGATTATAATGGTCTTGAGGCGGTATCTGGTTTAATCGAACTTCAGGAGGAGGGTCTGACAAGACGACATGTTGGTTTGAGATATTTGGCTGATAAGAGAGCAAGCGTTGCAGCTAAAGATGGCACAAGACAGGCTATCCATGCACATCCTTATAACTATATAACTGGTCAGCCTATTACATATAAACAGTTAGCCTCAAAGAAACTTGAAAAAGATGGACTTTCAGTTGCCATTGCAAGTATTCCTGATAATAGAATTGTAGGTAAACCAGATGAAACTAAATTCGACAAAACTACAGAAGCTGGTAAAGCTGCATATGCTGCAGCAATGCAAGAGCCTGTAAAAGTAATCGTTGAACCTGGACAGATTTACACTGTAGCACAATATACTGGTACTGATGGTAAGAGACACTACTTCTATGCTTACAATTTAGCTGAGTCAGTTGAACTTTATGAGAAAGATTGGAAAGCAAAACGTACAGCAAAGGGTGAGAAAGGTGGAGATTTAAACACAGCACCTATGTACGATAAGTTAAGAAATCCAGAAGAGGGTGCAACAACTCAGGTAACAAAGAGAACACTTGTAAAGAATAGTTCAGATGGTATGTATTGGCGTATGAATACAGCCAATGATGATATAACATTTGCAGCATGCGATATGAATGATTATAAGTCAGCTTATCGTTATGCATCAACACCTTGGATTGTTTCTAACTTGAAAGGTGATTACAACAAAATGGAAGTAAACAAGTTGTTTAGATTCCACACTATCTCTGACGGTGACAGTTCTAACAACGAAGTTAAAGTTTCTATTGAGAATATCCGTCCAGACGAGGGTCGATTCGATGTTGTAATTAGAGATATTAATGATACCGATGAAGCACCACGAGTTTACGAACGCTTTGGTAGATGTTCTATGATTCCTGGTCAGAGCGACTACGTTGCTTACAGAATTGGTTCATTTGATGGTGTTTATGAAACAAAGTCTAAATATGTGACTATTGAGGTAAATGAGACAACAGCAGCAAGAACTTCAGTACCTGCTGGTTTCCTTGGATATCCTCAGCAAGCTTACTCAGGTGTACAAATTGTAGATGGTGACGCTCATGATGACATAGAGCAGCCTAAACTCAGATACAACCTTGACTATGATGAGGAAGTTAAGAATAGAAAACAGTACTTCGGTCTTTCAAGCTGGGTAGGTGTAGATATTGACATGTTTACATTTAAAGGTAATGCAGCTTATGTTGATGGTGTGCCTGCACTCTTAACAAAGGGTTTCCACCTCGACTCTCGTATCAATTCAAAAGCATTCGATGATAAAGAACACGTTGTTAATGTAACTGTAGATGGTGAAAAAGGTTATAAGTTTGATGCTGTTAGCACAAATGCGAGAACAAGAAACTTACCTGAGACACCAGTCATCGGTACAGAGGAACAAATGGCAGGTTCAATTTATGAAAATGCTAATATGAGAAAGTTCACCACTTATTTCTATGGTGGTTTCGACGGATGGGATGTTTATCGTGATAAGAGAACTAATACCAATGAGTTTAAATTATCAAGATATAAAGGTACTTATGATGCAAATAGTGGTGCAGGTTATGCATTTGACAAGATACAGAATCCTAAGTCACTGAAATTGAATCAGAATGGTATAACATCAGACTGGTATGCTTACTTATCTGCAATTAGACAGTTTGCTAATCCAGAGGAAACAGATATCAATATATTTGCAACTCCTGGTATTGACTATGTTAATCAGAAGTTATTAGTAGAGGAAGCAATTGATATGATTGAGGAAGAGAGAGCTGACTCAATCTATGTGATTACAACTCCTGATAAACCATCTGGCGCAAGTGACTTTACAGACGAAATGTACAGCGCAGAGGAAGCAGTATATAATCTTGAGGATATGGAGATTGACTCAAATTATGCTTGTACATATTATCCTTGGATTAAGTACTTTGACCAAGATAATAATCAGTACATATACCTCCCTGCAACAAAAGACGCTGTAAGAAACTTCGCTCAGACAGATAATCAGTATCAGCCTTGGTTTGCACCAGCAGGTATTAACCGTGGTAATGTTGAATGTGTAAGAGCAAGAACTATTACTAAGAATGGTGATGAGGATAAACTGTACGAAGGTAGAATTAACCCTGTTAAGACATTCGCAACAGACGGTGTTAAGATTTGGGGTCAGAAGAACCTTCAGAAGCGTGAATCTCAGCTCAACAGAATCGCTGTTAGACGTTTATTGTTAAGATTAAGAAAGCTTATCTCTATATCATGTATAGGTCTTATTTTCGACCCTAATGATACAACAAGTAAGAATACTTTCTTGTCAACAGTAACTCCAATTCTGGATAATATTAGAAACAACAGAGGTATTTCTGATTATCGTATCGAGGTAAATGATACCGTAGAATCACGTGAAAGAAGAGAGTTGCCTGCTAAGATATTCTTCAAACCTTATGGTGCATTAGAGTATATCACAATAGACTTTATCCTCACTCCAGAGGGCGCATCATTTGATGATATCTAAACATATTATATTAATAGAGAAGGAGAATCATTTCGGTTCTCCTTTTTTATTTTTTATTGATATTTATAATAAACTGCATTTTAATATGAAAAAAAATAAAACAACTTTTTTAGAAAGAACATTACGTGACTTGAATAAGTCAGCTAAAATACTTCAGGAAGCATTTGATTTTAGTGACGAAGAACAGTTTAATGATGAAGAAATCCCAGCTCAAGAAGAATTTGAGGGAGAAGAGGGAAATGCACAAAATGATGATATGAATGGACAAGATTTGTCACAACAAGATGATAGAATCGCAAGAATACGTGAAGTTGCATTGGAAGGATTACAAGAGTATGCTGAAAATGTAGATTCTGAGTTATATCAATTCTATAAGAAAATATGGTTGATGTGTGACAAGGCAGTTTCTGAAAAAGATAATGCAAGTGTTGGCTAAAATAAAGAAAGCAGAAGACAATTAAACATCTTCTGCTTTTATTAGTTTATAGACTTTGGTGCCAGCTGTAGGGGAAACAAAAAACTTATGTGACATCAAAGATTCTTGCATTTCTTTATACTTTGATGGATTTCTCATTTGGGATGTTATTTTATTTGAATTTACATATACAAATCCACTTTTCCACGAAACAAGAGAAAATCCTAAGCAGTCTAATATGCTACCATTATTATGGTCGGCATCAACATAATAAATAATAGAATCAGTATCAATTAATTTATTTTTGACTTTTATTACTGGATAATTTTTAAAGAAGTGCTTCATTAATTTACTTGCGCCACCATTAATATGATAATCAATAAGCGTAGAAGCACGTATGACTTCTACATTCTGTTTATCAGACGTACTACTAAAGTAATTAACACCAAAGGTATAGACCATAACAAGCGTTCCTTTTTTAAGTGAACCTTTATCACGTTTCAAATATAATCCAAGATTCACCGATGACGATTTATAACCAAGTAATGAGTTCTTTTCTAAGAAAACTTTTAGTTCTTGATTACTTACTTCGTGTACTTCGCAATCACGTGCGTACAAAGTGTTTGGACATTCATTAACACTATATTTAATGTAAGATTTTATTACTTCCCATTTACGATGATAATCATAATAATATTTTCCATTATCATCTTTTAAAGTACTACTATCATTTAACTCATAATCTTTTATCCATATACATTTTATTCCGTCTTTTTCGTATTTCTTGGATTCATTTATAAAATAGTCTTGTGAGATACCCTCATTGTAATTATATTTTGCAAAACGTTTACGGTGGTCATAACTATTCACATAGATTATCATCAATTTATTTTCCTCAGAATAGAATCTATCCTGTATGGTTATAAAATCATCTGAATGATGAATTTTATTGATTGAATAAGTGAAGTTACACTTTAATGTAGCAAGAAAATTCTTAACAATGTTTAAATTTTTATCTTTGAAAACACAATTACCAGTAATATCATTAAATAGTTCTGATATATTCGTATATACATCCATATTATACTTTTCGGAAGCAAAATAGTATAAGCGTACTTTATTCTTCTTACACAACAAATATTTTGTATTATCTAACTCCTGTATACTATCTAACGTTACACCAAAATGTCCTTTTTTATAATGTTGTTCGCCCTGACATTCGATGGCACAATTGTATTGAGGTAAAAAGAAATCCAAAGATTGACGCTTTAACCAATTAGTACGGTAATATTGCTTAAATTCTATAGAGTTATCTTCTAAGAATTTTCTAACTGATTCCTCAAGTTTACTTTCTACACATTTAGGACAACCTTTGCCTTGTAAATGATTATGAGGAAGTTGTTTAAAAGAACCATGCTGAGGACAAACTATTTCAACTGGAGTAGAATTGTTTACATAATTAACTTTAGTGTAATCATACTTATCTCCATGTATAAGTTTTGCCTTTTTTATAAATTCTTCTTTATTGGATGAGAACGTAGAAGAAAGTTTATCAGACTTACATTTCGGACATCCATAACCAGAGAGATGATTTGTCGTATTAGTATACCATATACCATGTTCATTACCATATTTATCTTTATTATGGCAGCAAACAGGTATATTCTTCTCTTTTGCATTTTTATAGTCAAACTCACCATAAGTATACTTGGAATTATGGACCTTATTAAACTTATCAATAAGTTCCTCCCTTGTATGTTTCTTTTTCTCAGACATACAAAGAGGCTTTCTATGTGCTAAATGATGTTTAGGTCGCTGAGTAAACTTAACACCATTATACCATAGAACAACAGGAGTAGACGTGTTGACATATACGACATCTCGATAATCAAACATATTATCACCCCATACTAATTTAGACCTTTTTATAAATTCTTCTCTATCCACTATTCTTGTTTTTATAAAATATATGCAAAAATAATTATTTTAGAAATATATCACAAGTTATTTTAGTTAAAAAACATAAATCATAATATTTATATTAAAAAAATAAATAATAATATTATTAATTTATATTTCGATGAGTGATTTATTGCTTAAAATGCCTCTTAATTATGAGCCATTAAGAAAAAACCGATGGTTGCTTAGATTTCCTGCAGATTTAGGTATACAAGAGTGGTGGATTGCTTCTGCGAAACGTCCTTCAATTAAGCAGAATGAGAAAGAAATTCAGTTCCTCAACACATCAACATGGGTAATCGGACGTTACACATGGGATAACATGCAGGTAAAATTACGTGACCCTATTGGTCCGTCAGCTTCACAGGCTGTAATGGAGTGGGTTCGTTTGCACTCTGAGTCAGTTAGTGGACGACAGGGCTATGCAGCAGGTTATAAACGTGATGTAGAGTTAGAGATGCTTGACCCAACTGGTGTTGTTGTTTCTAAGTGGATTCTGAAAAACACCATGGTAACAGATTGCGATTTCGGTGATTTGGATTACAGTCAGGACGACCTTGCGGATATTTCAATGACATTAAGATTTGATTACGCAATTCTCGCATACTAAAAGAAATTTAAGAGTTTGATATAGTTTTTTAATCTAATCAAACTCTTTTATCATTTATACAGTTGACATAATCGTATTTTTTTATATATTTTATATAGAATATAAAGTTATGTTTACAGCTGACGAATTGAAAAAAGATATTAGTATTAAAGAAAATAGTTTAAAGATGTATAACAAGACCAGAATGGATATGCTTCTACGTGGCGCAGATAGAGATGACTGTTCTGAAATTGAACATCAAATAGAAATGTTACGTAAGGAAATTGAAATTTTGAATAAACTTTCAGAGTGGCAGAATAAAAAATTTGTTTGTGATATATCTTCTGAAATGATTATGTCCACAGCGTTTAAAGTAAAGTTACCTAATACAATCAAAATAGATTCAGACCATATAAGAGATATTGAAGCTGATACAATATTTAATCAACTACATATATGTGTGGCAGATTATGTTAAACGTAAAAATGGGTATATTGAAATACTTGGACGTGAAATAGAGAAGTGTATTAATACGCCATTTGATTTTGATATAGAATGGTATGATAAACGAGGTTCACTTGCTTATATAGAACATTATATAGGGTGTAAAATCACCAATTATTGTGGTAGTAAATGTACAACTGATAGTACTAAAGAACGAGTATTTAATATTACTATAGGGTATGAAAAGTTAGAATACAAAGCACCTGTTTTAGAAATTAAAAAGAAGCCATCTAATTTGGACTTTTTTGATAACAAGAAAGATTGGGGACAACATCCTCTCTCAATTAAAAGTAGTCCAGACCCATTCAAGGAAAGAATTTATTGGTAAAATGAAGCAACCAATTAAAAAGACAGATAGTAAAAGTAGAAAAAAAACCAAAACAAGGATGAGAAAATCTAATGGGAAACCATTAAGAACTCATCCTAAATTTGGTACAAGTAAATTAGAAAAATATTTTGAGACAGAATTTTTAAAGAAACTTAAAATAAAATATCAGTGGCAATTTGAAGCAAAAGATATACAAAGGAGTTATGATTTTTATTTACCAGACCATAATCTACTAATCGAAGTCGATGGTGATTATTATCATGTAAATCCAGAAATTTATGAAGGTAAAAAATTGACACCAACACAGAAGCATGATTTATGGGTCGATAAAAAGAAAAACGAGTGGGCTTTAATGCATGGTATACCTCTTTTAAGAATATGGGAGAGTGATATTAGAAAGCGACCTGAAGAAGTCATGAAAATACTCAAAAGTAGACTCAAAATACAAGGACAAAAAATACGCCTTGAAGAAAATAAGAATAAAAGACATGTAAATAAAATTCAATGAATGTTACGTTTTATATGCCGTACCTTGATTACAATGATGATTCTTTTAGTGTGGATAATAATTACTATAAAGATAATGACTACACGAACAAACTTGTAAGTGAGTACGAGAAATACAAAGATATAATTTATGAAACAATGAGTGATAGTACTGGGTCACATAGTGGACTCAATGGTAACACTTATATGATGGGTCAAAAATCACCTTATAAAGAAGATAAAATTAGTTATGCCCAGTGTCAAGGTTTATTATATGATATGGACAATAATCCAGAAACTGTAGACAATCTAATTACGTATTTCTCCCAACAAGAAATGTTTATTACTCGTTTTAGACTGGATTTTAACTCTTCTGACGAAGAATTTGAAACAGAGTTTGGTATATGGAATAGAGGGCATGACGAGATACATACATATGAATCTTATGGAGAAGATTGGGTATTACAGAATGAACCAAAGAGAAATGTAAAAATATGCTTTAAAAATAATGCAGATAAGGATATTTATGCAGAGTTGGTTAATTGTAAAATTATAGAAAGAGTAAAAGTCGGAGAGTATATTATTCTCGTGGAAAAAATAAATTTAATTGATAAATTCATATAATATGTCAAAGAAAAAACTAAGTGAGGAACAACTTAAAGAAATAAAGATTCTTCAAGCTAATAACCAAATGTTAGAAAATAGTATACAACAGGCTAAGGAAAGAGGTAAAGAGGAATCTGTTAAACGCATTAAGAAAGCGCAAAAAGAGGTTCAAGACCATATTAAAAAGATTGACCCAGAAGCAGACGTAAATATCAATCTTAATCAAACAGTAAAAAAAGATAAAACAAATGACGACTTATTCGATGACTATGATGTATTTTCAATACTTAAACATGAGGATAAAACTACTCAAAAAGTTAGTAGTGATACTTATAGAGAACATAGCATTAAAGATGAATATATGGACGACATTAGTGATGATGAAGATGAAGACGATTATATAGACTTGAGTTCAGATAACATGGATAGTGTACCAACAGCTGTAAAAACACAGAATGATAAACTTTACAACAATGTTGACCCAGAGGTACAATATGATATCATTCAATTGCCAAGTAACGGAGAATGTTATCCTGACAAGCTGGATAGAATCCCAGTAGGTTATTTAACCGCTTATGATGAGAACTTCATTACTTCACCAAATCTTTATGAAGACGGATTAGTCATTGATTATCTTTTAAAACATAAGATAATGAATAGTGGTATTGATGCTGACTCTTTAGTTAGTGGTGATGTGGATGCTATCATGGTATGGTTACGTGCAACAAGTTACGGACCAGAGTTTCCTATTGTAGTTGCAGACCCAGAAACAGGTGAAAGAATTGAAACAATAGTTGACTTAACAACTATTAAACCAAAGGAGTTTAAACTTGTATCTGACGAAAACGGACACTTTGAATACACTCTTCCAATTACAAAGAAGAAGGTAAAGTTTAAGTATCTCACAAGAAAAGAAGAAAAACAACTTTCACTCATTACCAAAATAGAGAACTACGGTACAAAGGCAGAACTATTGACAGAGATGGGTAGAAATCTGATGAGAATGGCATCTACCGATGAGTTAATTACAACTCAAGAGAAAAATGATGTTGATAAGACCGTTAAATTACTTAGACGTTGGACAGAACGTTTGAAGAAGAAGAGTGATAAACCGTTTACACGAATGATTACAAATATTCTTCAGTTACAAGTTGTGTCTATTGACGGAAATACAGATAGAAAGTATATTAATAAGTTCATCAATACAATGCCTGCACGTGATTCATTGATGTTGAGAAGATATATTAACGATAACACGCCTGGTATGAACTTTAACATTACTGTTGAAAGACCAGAGTCAATGGGAGGTGGCTCATTTGAGACCTTTCTTAACTGGGACGATTCTGTTTTCCTCAATATCTCCGAATTACGAGAAAAATCTTAAAGAAGAATTATTTGGTTGTTTTAAACATATCGGTATACCTTTTGCGACATTAGATAAGATGCCTATCAGAGATAGAAAATATTATATACATCAATATAATGAATATATGGAAGAAAAGGCAAAGAGTTATGAAGGCGGAGGTAGTAGTTCGGCAAATATAGATGCAGCTACTGATATGGCCCAAAATGATTTAGAATTATAGAAAAAGCCTTGGTTAATCCAAGGCTTTATTTATTTTCTGATTTGTTTGAAATTTGCATTTTCAATACCACTATAACGTAGGTTATTGGCTACTGTAATTAACTTATAACAACTTTTAATTTCAGTATTAATATATGTAGCATATCGAGCGAGTTGTTTCTGTAAGTTCTTATCTGACGTAAATCGGTTAGCAAAATCTTGAACTTGACCATTAAATTTTGACAAAATAGAATCAAGGATGTTTTTCAAATTAGCAGAACGCATCATATATGCATTATCCTGCGTTTTCATATCTTTACTATTAGTACGGTTGTTTTGTGAACCATTTTTACCAAAAGTTTTTTCAACGGCATTCATACCCTTTTTAGCACCGACAGCAAAATCTCTTACAGGATTCCAATTACGTAATTGTGATGGAATTAAAGATGGAATAGAAGGACTTTCAAAAATATGTGATTCCTTTACATTTTTGCCATAATTAATAGATGCTTGAATTTGTTTTAATGTTGCCATTAGTTGATTAGCTAAAGTATGACCAGCATTAAAAATAGAAGCCATTTCAATATATTCTTGAGGGACATTGGTAGCATTAATATTTTCTATTTGAGGATAGAATAAACAGCTCTCAAGATTCATTATAGCTGAGTTAACGAGATTGGAGTATTTATTCTTATTAAACAACTCCTTGATTAAAAATTCGTTAATACTTTCCTTTATGATATTATCTAAATTCATTATATTGTTCTTTTAGAATAAATATCAATTAAACAGAAAAAACGATTAACTCTCAAGCCATAATTGAATAGAGTGCATTCCATTCATAATATGACCTTCTGGGTCTTCCAAGAACCATCCAATAAACAAACTAAATAGAATAATTACAATTGCCCAAAAGAAAATAAGTGCAATAAAATAACCAATAATATCCAAACACCCTGAAAATGTAAGAATTGTATTACCTTTAATCTTTGAAATAATCATAATCGTAAATTTTATTTGTTTATTAATTTAATTGTGATGCAAAGGTAAGTAAAAATATTGATATAGCCAAATATAATATTTTAAAAAACGTTAATAAGCTATTTATTTATAATAAAATAAGAATTAAACTACATAAAATATGGCACCTATTGCTGTTATAGGAAGTATACTTGGTTTTGCTGGAAAAAATTTTGCTAAAATAGTCGTTGGTGGTGCTACTGGTGCTTCTAACGTATTGTTGAATGGTGCGAAAAAAGTCGTTGGCTCATTTTTCTCACTCATAAACCCGATAGCCATGATTAAAAGTGGCTTAACTGAACTACAGAAATTTGACGAAATGGGTGTTAAAACATCCCGTCAAATTGGTTTAAATTACGGGTCAAGTGTTGCTTACACTGGTACTTTAATACGTCGTACCAAAGATTTAGCTGCCGTATATGGTGTTACAAGTGAAGCTATCGGACAAATTCAAGAGAATTTATCCAAAGCCACTGGTAAAGCTATAATGTTTAATGATGCACAAGCAGAGATAGCTGTTGCTGCTAATAGAACTATTGGCGAGTCAGCTATGTCCCAATTCTATGAAGAGTATCAGAAATTTGGTGGTAGTGTTCAGGGGGCAATGGATTTAGCCATTGATAGTTATACCCAAGCAACAAGAATGGGTTTATCAGCTCAGGAGTACTCAGCTAAAGTTGCACAAAACATCAAAATGGCAAACCAATATAAGTTTGCTGACGGTGTTAATGGCATTATGAAGATGACAGCACTTTCAGAGAAACTCGGTTTCAACCTACAGTCAATGGGAAGTGTTATAGATAAATTTAGCTCTATACAAGGGTCTATAGAATCTTCAGCAAATCTTCAGATGTTAGGTGGTATGGGTGCTACATACGGCTCTAATCCAATGACTATGTTATATGAGTCATTGAATGACCCAGAGGCTCTTACAAAGAGAATGACTGATATATTTGGCAGCTTAGGTACATTCAACACTAAAACTGGTATGAGTGAACTTACTGGGTATAACATGGCTTTAATTAAGGAACAGGCAAAGGCTATGGGTATGAATCCAGAGGAAGCTGTACAGATAGCAAAATCATCCGCAAAAGTTAAATTCGTAGACCAACAAGCAGGCGGTGCTTTGAGTCATTTAACAGAAGAACAAAAAGCGTTCGTTGAAAATAAAGCACAATACGATACTAAGACAGGTCAGTTTACCATTACAGATGTTTCTGGTAAAACTAAGGAGATTAGTCAAATGACACCAGAAGAAGTCATGGCTCTTCAAAAGCAGGAAAGCATGACGGATAGAGAAGCATTTATGAGCGGTGCACAACAGATAGTCAGTGTCAGTGAGAGAATTGAAGGTATACAGGCTATGATAGGTGCACAATTGGCAGAAACTTTATTCCCTATGCTTGATGGATTTAAGAGCTTAATAAGTAAATTAGTGCCTACTATAACAAATCTTGTTGCAAATGGTATTAGTGTGTCTGTTGGCTTATTAAAGATGTTAGTTAGTGGAATAAGAATCCTTGTAAATCCACGCTTTTGGACAGGTCTTGCAAAGGTCTTAATTCAAGGTATAGCTGCTGGTGCTGCTGTAGTTGCGCAATGGTCTGTAATGGCATTATTGGGATGGTTTGGTGTAGCTATTCAAGGTATATTATCATCACTTGCTGTTATTGGAAGATTATTTGGTGCTGATAAAGGTACTCAAAACACATTAGACAATATTTCTAAATTGGCTTCTGGTATTACATTAGGAAAAGAAGTATATAATGGTGTGGGTACCTTATTGGATAGAATGGGTCTGAAAGGATGGGATTCTAAAGATGCAAGAGGTGAAGAGTTAAGAAGTGACTTTAGTACTATAAAAGACGAAACAAGACAAACCTTCAAAGCTGCAACTGGATTGGTTGGGAATGCCATAACAATCGGTAAAGAAGTTATGGTGTTTGGAAAACAGGCTGTAGACAAAATGGGTGCAACTGGAGAAGAAAGAAAAGAAGGCTTTAATAAAGCAATTGCAGATGCACAAAAGAAAGATGAATCTAAAGTTAAAGTCGTTTATGATAATGTAGGTGCAATGCAGTCAGCGGATTCATCTGGAAACACCATGAGAAGAAGAGGACTTGGTACCTACAATAGTTCATATAGTACAAATTATAACAGTACAGCATGGACAGATGCAAGTATGTCTGAAAGTTCACGCACTGGAGGTACAAATAACACCTATAATAGTAACGAAGATAAAGCAACAACAGCTGTTAGAGAAGATATTAAAACAGGTAGTAGTAGTGTTGTAGATGCTATTAATAGACAAACTACAGTTATTGAGAACTTAAATGACCGTACAACTGTTATCAAAAATGGTACAGCAGGAGTGAGACATACTAAGATTACTGTTAAACCAGTCGGTGAACCAACTTATTTTGCTGACCCAAGAAGGAAAGAAGATACAGTACCAGTTAATTCTGGTAAAATGGAATTTGGTAATATCAATGTAAATGTTAGCGGTGATATTAACCTTAGAGGTTCAGATGGAAAAATAAGCAATATTGATATGGATGCTATTAAGAAAGAATTAGAACGTTCACTTACGGCAAGTATCAGAGAAAATATGAATAAGCAAGCTAACATGGGTATGAAGAATAGGAATGTTAGTTATGACAGAGGAGTAGGTATTGATTCTGGACACAGAACAGCTTAATATATCTATTCATAAACCAAAGAAAAATGTTATTATTTAATAGGTAATATGTATTAACGAAATGGCGAAGAAAGGATTAAATATAGTTAAAGAAATAGGTAAATCAGGAATAAAAAATGTTCTCGAAAATGGAGATTTAATCAATCGTTCTATTGGAGAAAGAAATTCTTATGATTCAATCACAACGGTATTAAAAGGTCTTGGACATAAACCTGTCAGTTTGATGGGTTTTGATTATACATATATATTTGACCATGTAAGAAGAATATATAATAATAAGAGATTTACTTTCTATGGTGATAAACCAACGGTACATTTTGCTGATGTAGATAGAGATGTTGAAAATCTAAAGGATTGGGCAATGTCTTTTACTGGAACATCTACAAACACTCAAGATACCAATACATATTATTCAGAATCTGAGGACGATGTTACTCAGAATAGGGCTATTGTGGCAACTCAAGCAAATGCTGGTGTTTGGCATAGTGGGCTTGTTGAAAGTTTTAATGGCAGAAGTAACAAATTATCTCAAAACGAACTTTTAAAGAAAACTAATGATAATTTCACCGCTGGTAAGTATAGGACGTTGGTTGCAAGATTTCACACAAATTCCGAAGATTCTAAAGATGACAGTAATCCAGTTCAGACTGCTATATCAAAGAAATATGGTATGTCACATGGACGAAATCTTTTAAAAAGAATCCCAACAAGTTCGTATGGTTATGATAATCCTTATTGCCGTGTTTGGACATATCATCATCAATATCATACTTTAATTGATGGTATACGTCCATTTGTAGAGGATGATGACGCTGAGAATACATCTAAAATAAGTCAAGCAACACTTGAAAGCGATTATAACTGGGGTGCATTTAGAAGTCCGTCTTATAAATTCAATAATGGGTCTGATGACAAGTTTGGAACTGGCGGAGAAAGATTGGATAAGTATGGAACAATGAACCGCTTAAATGGTCTGCCTAATATTGCACCAGTTGTAAGTGTATCAGATTATAGAGATGGTATAAGCACCGCTGCCAACAAAGTTAGATTAGAACAATGTATGTTTTCAATAGAAAATCTCGCTTGGAAAGATACATTCAAAATGAGTGACACAAAGAAGTTTGAAGATAATGGGTTATCTCCAGAACAAAAAGGACCTTTTGGCGGTAGAATTATGTGGTTCCCTCCATATAATATTAAGTTTGATGAAAGTGTTAATGTAGATTGGGGAGAAACTTCATTTATAGGACGTGGTGAGAAAATATATACATATGCTAATACAGAGAGAACTGGTAATTTGTCATTTACTTTATTAATTGACCATCCATCAATAATTGATTATTGGGAACATGGTTTGAGAGGTGACGGTAATAAAACAGAAGATTCATCAAACTCTGGCGTTGATAATATTGAAAGTAATGAACAGCAAATTTTAAGATTCTTTGCAGGCTGTGAAGTATTAAAGGCTGGTAAATTTAGAATGCCTGAACCAGACCATGTTCAAGATACACCACCAGTTGCTTCTCCCTCACCAGATACCCCTCCTAACCCTGAAGATAAAAAACTATATTGTTTAATATATTATCCTAATAACTATTCTGGTGTAAGTGATGCACCAGGAACAAATAGTATTGTAAACGCATACGATTATTTGATTAATGGTCTTGGAACACAAATGTTTAAGACTAAAAACACATCAAATCCAACCAGACCATTTGAGGGTTTACCTTCAGATGTAGCTGTAGATGTCTTATCAGAGTATGGTGTTGGATATGAAATGAATAAACCAAGAAGAGCTGGTTTAAATAGTGGAAGAAGTACGGGTATAAGTATTTTTGGTAAGAATATTGAACCAAGAACACCTCAGAATTTCAAGAACTCTGAGGATATGTTGTTTGATACCGCAAACTATAAAAATAGTGTTGCCGATAGTGAAAATGCTTTTATTGATTACAAAGTAAAAGGTGATGATAAGACCTATTATGCAGCAATGGAAGTACTTTCTAACTCTAAAGCAAACAAAGTAAAATGGGGTGATAAAGAATACGGATATGATAAGGGAATTATTTCAAGTACAATTATGAAATCCCAGAATTATGTTCGTGCTGATATAAGTAATTTTCCATTAGACACAGAAAATGAATGTACAGTTGAAATAAACGGTAATAAGACATTCAAATTTACATTAGGTGATGTTGGAGACGGAAGTAAATTACAATATCACTATGGAGGAAATACTGTAGAAGAATCTTCTTTCAACGCAACAGTATTCCCTAAAGAAAAGACTTTAGTTATTGCATATATTGAACCAATCACCAGTGCTGTTGTGACATGTAAAGGATTACGTCATGAATTTACACCAGAAGAAATTAATGGATTAGGTGGAAAACATATCTTAGGCGGAGTATTAGATAGTACTAAATTACCAAAAGTTAATAGATTCTCTATTGTATTTAATAGCAAAAGATATGACAATATTACTATTAAGACAAATAATAATGGTAAAAAATACCTAATTACTCCAGATGGAAAAGCAAGAGTTTACCTTGATAATGGAAAAATATTTGTTAAAAAAGGTGAAATATTAACACAGTTTAATGTCATTCCAATAAAGTACGAAAAGGGAATTGGTAGTAGTATATTAGAATGGCAGCATAGAAGATGGTGGTATCGTGTTGACAAAACCGACGATGTTATCAACCAGAGATTAGTAGACATAGAGACAGGTGTTTCTATGTGGGATAACTATGTAGATAAGAAATCTCATTCATTAAACAGTATTGGTTACAAAAAAACTCCAGAAGCAGGACTGTTTGGTCTTAAAGAAACTGACGAAATAGTTAGTTTTGCTGATATGTATGTAGGTTTACATAATAATGAAGAAATAACTAATTTCTATAAAGATTGTGTGGACGAAGAAGGTTTATCAAAAGTTAAAGATTTACTTAAAGGTAAATATAATATAACTAAGATAGAATATCGTGGACATGCATCTATACATGGTGATAATAAAAGTGATAGTGTAAACGTAGAACGAAATACAAAGTTGGCGATGCAAAGAGCTGATACAGCTAAAGCATGGTTTTCTTCTTTTAAATCACCGTTCCAAGATTTAGCAAAATCAGGTGAAAATAATACAAGAACAAATATTCAAACAACACCTAAAAGAATTGCTAATAATGACGTGGATGACATACTTATCAAGCAATGGAGAAGTGCTGCTATTATCATTCATTATAGAGACGCTTTGACTGTGGATAGTCAAGACAGTATGACTAATACACCTAAGATTCTGCAAGACCCTAAATTGCCACAACTTGACAATGAAGAAGGAAAAGATTGGACTATATTAGGTTCAAAGGATAATGATGGAAATATAACAGGATATACTTGTAATGATATTTTCATTATGCGTTGTGGTGCACATTATTGGAACAAGTTCTATTCACGTCCTAAGAACGCTTATAACCGCTTAAGTGTGGACATGTGGATGAATGACAGTAGTACACAAAAAGAACTCCTTAAACTGTACGGAAATGGCATTCAGGGCAAAGAGTGTACTGGTGAAATAGATGGATTCAGTGATAGTAATAGAGAAAAGATACGTGGATGGATAAGAGATGCTTACAGAACTGCAAGTTTATCTTCCAATGATTCATCAAGTGTTTATTCAAGAGAAACTACATCTACATCAGATGAAACTTCAACATCAAATTCAGAAACACGTGAAAAAGTAATAGGAAATGGTGTTCCAGAAGTGAATGTGACTGACCAACAGTCATTTAACAAGGCTATGGCATATCGTTATTTCTATGATTATAATTTCTATCCAGATGAAACAACCAGAAGACCTGTTGTATTCAACTTTGATAACATTTATAAATGGGGTAATGCACATAGATTAGAATTTGAAGAAGAATATAAGAATCAATATGTTTATTATGAACCATGGTTTTTAGAAAGTGTTGATTTATTCTACAAAACAAATGGTAATCCATCCTTGTTAAACGATGATAAAGAGTTTAGTAAAGTAATCAAACAAGTATATTTAAACGAAGAAACATCTATAAGTTTATATACTAAATATGATTATGATAAACTTCGTGATTATGCAATCCAATACTGTAGCTATCCTCGTATTTATGACAGAGTCAGAAAAGAACTTAGTAAATCTGTAGGGCTGAAATATCTTGAAGATTATGGTAAACAGAAACAAGATATAGGCGATAAGTTTGTTTATTCAACTTTAGCACTAAAAATAGTTGACGACTTAAAGAGTAATCGTGATGGTGTTTATATAGCTAAACAGTATAATATAGAAGAAGTTAAGGGAATTGTCAATATATACAAGAAAGGTATCGAAGGAATACCTTGTGGTGATACAGACCCCTATTTAGATACACTTTTAAGTGCTATTAGCTTATTGGAAAATCCGACATTCAGTAAAGATAATGGTAATGGTACAGAAAAAATCTTTACAACAATGTCAGAAGTTACGAGTCGTATGACAGATGATGAGTGTAAAGCGAAAGTTATGTCTGTTGTAGAGAAAGGTAGTATAACGCCAGACCAAGCATGGAAGTTGTATGAAAAATGTATTGGTGAGAAAAATGTAAATGATAATGATAAAGCAAAGAATAAAACAGAATTAGGAAATTATCCAAGATATGATAATGAGGGTGAGTTCTTTAAATTACTCAAACTTAATGACCCTACATTGCATAACTTAGTTACCGAAAAAGTAAAATACTTTGACCCTGCATTCCATTCTGTATCACCTGAAGGTTTTAATGCACGCTTAACATTCTTACATCAGTGTACACGTCAAGGTCCTACAATTGGTGCAAGCGATGTTAATCAGAATAATCGTATAGCTAATAACCTTGCATTCGGTAGACCGCCAGTATGTATTCTTAGAATAGGTGATTTCTATTATACAAAGATTGCAATTAAATCTATTAGTATTCAATATGACCCTGTTCAGTGGGATTTAAATCAAGAGGGTATAGGTATAATGCCAATGTTTGCTGATATTAGTATTAGCTTTAGCTTCTTAGGTGGTAGCGGTCTATCTGGACCTATTGCTCGTCTTCAAAATGCTGTATCATTCAATTACTATGCCAATACAGAGGTATATGATAATAGGTCTGAACAGGCAGAATATAGTAATGGTAAACTTACCTACTTTAAGCCGTTTGAAGTAAATTATAATTTGCCAGAGTCAGAAGCAGTACCAATAAGTGATGCTAATGATGAAGTTGGTGCAAAAGATACAAATGTTGCTAATAAAGTAGAATCTCAACCAAAGGCAGTAAATGCTAAAGCTGTAGATGCCAAGGCTGTTAATGCTAAGTCTACTGGACATAGAAGAAACAAGTCATCAAGAACTCAATCTTCAGTACCAACACCGACTCCAAACCGAAGTGGTACTACAAACGAAACAGCGGAAGTTATTAAAGAGGGTGTTACAACCAGTCAGCAGGAACCTCTTAAGGTTAAAGCACCTGTTCGTTCGGGTATCTCTAACAACAATAGTAAGAGGGTTATATGTAAGTATATTAGGTTTGGTATTTCACGTTTCAGTGGACAAGGTAATAAATTGATGGAGGCAACAGATGGTGTAACCCCATTTGAAGAAACTATACCAACAGGTCCTTTTGACTTTTATGAAATGATTAAAAATTATCTGGATAGAAGAAAAACTAATTTTATGTTTATTGCTTACATATATTATTATGATAAGAATACAAAACAAGTTGTGGATGCGAAATGTTGGGGATGTAGAAGTAGACGTAAAAATAATACAAAAAATGATGAAGCCGAATGGTTTATATATGGAAGTAAACCAGTAAAAACTATTCGTTCAGGTTTAACCCCACCTTTAATAGAAGATAAACAGGATAATTATCGTGAAGGTTTTTACTTTGCTGATTATAAGTTTGTTAATGAAAAAAATACAAGACAAACAGTATCACAAGATATCCTTAAGAAAGGTCTATATGTTGATACCAAAGGTCGAGGTAGAATTTATAAAAAATAGTAAATATGGTTACATTTGATAGATATCAGCAGTTTAGAATGAGTGGGACTATTAAACAAGTCCCATTCATTAAAATTCCAGTTAAAGATACGGATATGTATACTTATTATGAAGCTGGAAATACAAGGTTTGATTTATTATCTTACCAATATTATGATAATCCTAATTATGGGTGGTTAATTCTGCAAGCGAATCCTGAAATTGGCTCTTTAGAGTATAATATACCTGATGGAACTAAGTTACGTATTCCTTACCCTTTGGAAACGGTTATTAAAGATTATCAATCTGATGTAGAAGAATATATCAGATTATATGGAATCGAATAAAAAATAATTTAAATTTTAAAGAAAAGTTGATGGCAAGTGTTAGTAATATAACAGATAGTGTTGCATATGTTGAACCTAACAACACACTTAATTTTCATTCTGGTGTAACGACAGACCATGGAGACCACTTCAAGGCACCTGACCTTGAAGACTATTGTATTGCGCTTAACATGGAGGTAGAGGTCGTTGGCAGAAATTTCGATGCAAAGAAGAATCCACATGATAAAAGTGTGATAATAATGTCATGGACTGACCAAGGTGGTAAATCTTCCGTAAACTTTATGGAGGGTAAAAAGTTCTACCGTAGAGATTCTGATAGACAATATGATGAATCTTTCTTTAAATCTGTTAGAGAGGGTAAAGAGGATATTAAGAATCATAAAACAGCAAAGGTAGGAAGTGATTATTGGGGTTATTCTAATGGTTTATCTACCGATTATACTGATAGTTTTTATTATGATTTAAAGGACCACGGAACAACAGAAATGTTTGGAATATCATCTGTTGATATTACTTATCAGCAATGGATGGTCCCACAGGTTACTATAGAGTTCGTTGATATACGTGGTGGTTCATTAATGGCACCTACTGAAATGCGTAATGGTGATGGATTTAATGGGTTAAGGGGTTTTTCTGAAAAAGACATAGCTTCGTCTTTCTTTCAGTGTTTCTTTACGTTTCCATATCCAAGATTTAATATCACAGTAAAAGGATTCTATGGGCAGCCTGTATCTTATGAAATTACATGTAATGATTTTAGAGTAAAGTTTGATTCCACGACAGGTAACTTTAATGCTACCGCTAAGTTTGTTGGTTATTCATTCTCATTCATGAATGACGTTTCTCTTCTTGCGTGTATGGCAGCACCTTATTGCAACAATCTGGATGGGTCTAATTATTGGGAAAGAAAAGTTGAAGAGGGAGAATTTGTTATACCAGATTCTTCTGGGCAGCTTACACCTATGCCTAAATTGAGTGAATTGTGTGCTAACTATGGTTTTGTTCTTCATAAAGCCGAAGAGTTAGGACAAGACAATCCTATTATTTCACGTTATAATAAGAAGAATACAACAGTTAATGATAGAACACAACTTTATGCTGCATATAATGATTTCTTTACAAATTTAATAAATATTCTTGATAACGAATCTTCAGTTAACGGTAAATATGGTGTTGTAATGCGTGAAGATGGTACTACTTACAAATCTGTAATCGTATTAGTATCAGAAGAAGCAATAAAGGGTGGGTCAGTTACTAATTTTGGTACTATATCTTATCTTAAAGATGGCGAAAATATTAGTATATTTGATTCTCTAACAAATCTTATAGCAGCAGCTAACAGAGTAGAGGAAAGTACAGGTGAAGTATACCCAGTTCCAGCTCAAAACTTTACAGATATTTTACCTGTAAAGATTATCAATAGACTTGGTACACCATTTACAAATAGCGAATTTACCAATGTACGAGGTTTAACTGCTGATGAGGTTAGAAATGCTTTTGCAGGTAAGAAGATTAATCCTTTTGAAAATGGAAGACACTATAGTTATGCTTTTATTTTTAATTTTGGTGATTACTCTGTATTACAAGAAAGCATTAACGCTGAAAGTGAAGATATTGAAGAAATTGAAGAAGAAGTTAGACGTGAGAAACAAAAAGTATTAATACAAGCTCTTGGTTTTAACCCAACAATATCTAATATGTCAAAGATTTATATGGCTCATTTTGAAACATTTATGTATTTGATGTATCAAGTTGTTGAATCTATACAGAGCGAACAGCGTACCATTAATGACTTAGGTATAAGCAACATAAATATACCAGATGTTTCTGTTAGAACAAAAATAGTACCACCATTCCCAAGATTCACAAAGGATATTACAGAAAATGGTGTTACAAAAAGAGAAGATTCTTGGGTCGGAGAATTTGGACGTTCTAAGAAGTTTAGAGAAGCAGACCTTGTTAATGAAATTTTCAATGGTATCAATCAGGTAGCTTATATTATTGCTAATGCACAGCATATTCAAGAACGTTTAGATGAGAATGATGTGTTAACAGCTAATGGTGCTAATAATATCTTAGAAAGCGGTAATTCAAGAATACATTTCCCTGTAGCCAATTTTGACTTTATTACTAAGTCTAATCCTTATGGTGATTATAAAGATGCATTGCCTGTAAATGACAAAAGAGAATTTGCAGGTAGAGTTTTTATGCGTATGATTCAAATACTTGGTTTTGGTTTAAATGGACGAGATTTGAAGAACGAAACTATTAAAACTATTGCTGAAGCAGAAGCAAAAAACTTTACATATATTTTCTTACAACCAGGAAATGTAGTAAGAAGATTATTACAATCAAATGCAAATGAACAAGGTGGAATAAATTCAGACGATGTTTTAAAAATTGTAACTGAGTCTGACAAATCTAATTCATGGGGAAATCAACCTCTTGCAACAAAAGTGGGAAGTGATTTTTCTCCTTTCCTTAATATATTCAAGATTAGTAATAATAATTACCTAACGAATAGTGGAAAAGGATATTCATATTTTTCACCATTAGGTAAGTATACAATTAGTGATGCGGTAAGAATAGCTAATAGTGGGGATTTCGGTGATGGATATAATGAAATTATTTCTAATTTTGCACCAATAAAGAAAGGAAGTAGCATTTTAAACACAGATGATGTTACTAACGAATGTGTTGTTTATTTCGATAAAAATGTAGATAGAGTTAATAATATAATTCAGAAGTCTTTAGGTAGTGGTTCTTCTCCAGAGGGTTATTCTGATTTTGTTAATAACGTAGATGGATTTAATGTAACTTATAGTCCAGAAACGTTTAGTAGTTATTTTGGAAGTAACAATTTTGGAAGTAACAATTTTGAAATTGAACCTCTTGTTCAAAAAGCAATTGATGTCCAATATAAAGAGAAAGATAGAAAGAGTATTCTTGTTTACGGAAGAGTTATTAACACTAATACTCATGCAACCAAATACGAGAAATTAGAAAGATTACATAATAAATCAGATTATAAAAATATAGGAACGAATCCTGAGACTTATGCAATAACTCAATTCTGCGGTATCAACACAGGGAAGGGTTCAAAACGTTTAGGTTTGGATATGAGTTACTCTATATTCTCTCAAAGTTTTTTCAGAGAGGAAAGAAGTATTAGAAAGAGATGTGCGTGGGTTTTATACTCCTTATTACCTATGTATGATTTCAACAAAATCTTAGGTGATATATCACAAAAGAGACAGATTATTGTACCTTATTCTGCAATACTTCAAATTGGTGCTATATTATATTTGAATACATCAAATAATGGTTGGTTTGATTTCAAAAATTTAAATTCAATGATGGAAAGTAATAAAAATTTAAGTAATTTACGTCATTTGAAATTTATGAACTCTGCCATGATGGCACGATATATTAAAGAATTTATTAACTGGGCAGATGCAAAATACAATAAATTATTTACTGCGTATGATATATATGTGGATAAAACTACAGGTAATTTCAAATCTAATACAGTTCATGCATATAGAGAGGCTTTTGCTAATTATGATGGGTTGTTGAGGTTATTCAATAATGAAACATCACAACCTATGAATATGTTAATGAAAGAACTAATGTTGCCTGTAAGAATCATTAAGGGTGCTACTATTGATAATGATTTTGAAACAAATCAAAACAATATAGGTAATGATTACCAACTCATTACAGAGGGTATGGCAAAAAATTATTTAGACACATTCCTTAATGCTTTAGCAAAAGAGTATAGTGTTTCAAGAAAAATAGATACGTCAGATTCTGTTAGTGCTCCTTCGTTTGCACCATCCGCTGATAAAGCCACCGATGACATGAAGATTGCATTTTATAATTACTTAAAACTTCTTTATGATAAATGGGTTGCTTCATCAAATTTTGAAGAATGGAAAATGTACAAATTCTTTAGTGACGAAACTGGAAGTGATAAACAAACAGATGGGCATAATTTTTATTTTATTGATTCTTATTACAACAAGATAGGTGATAAATTGTTTATAGACGTTGGTGATATGGTTAACAAGTTACTAATGGTAACTGACCAGAACAACTATTTGTCAAGTTTGGTAAGTTTCATGTCAGATATGTTTGCTACAAACAGATGTGTTATGTTATCTGTTCAGAATTTTATGGATTTAAGTGATAAACGTAATATGGAAAGTATGTTTACGCCTGTTCCATTTAATTCAATGCGTACACCTAAAAGACATCCAGACTTTGTAGTACTATATTCGTATGAACATTCAAGCAAAATAAACACAGGCGGAAGAGGTGAATATGAAGATGATGGTTTTTCTCTTAATCCAGAAGAAATATCTAAGAGTCCTCAATTAGCACCAATAGCAATTACATCAAGAAATTTATCAGAGGTTAACAAGAAAAATTGGTATAAAATTCCTGCATTTGGAGTAGGTTATGGAATGCAGTATCAGAGTTTCTTTAATAATATTGAGATTGGAATGGAAAACCCTATGATGACTGAACAGTCATTACAGGCTACATTTGCTATAGCATCAGCTGCCGTGGGAGATGGTAAAAATGGTGATAAAAAGATTGTATCAACAGGTCAGGATTTATTTACTATTTATTCCAATAATTCATATTCATGTACTGTTACCATGTTAGGGTGTGCATGGGTACAACCTTTAATGTATTTTACATTGAATAATGTACCTATGTTTAGAGGTTCATATTTAATAGAGGAAGTTAGCCATAAGATAGAACCAGGAAGATTTCAAACAACCTTTAAAGGTGTTCGTATGGCTAATGTACAAACAAGATTAAATAAATCACCCCTCCTTTTGGCAAGCAACACTTCTGAAAGCAGTTCTGAATTTACAGCTGCAAATAGAGTGGCTGACGTTGATAATGATTGCGAGTATAAGATTTATCCTGTTGGCTCTGATATGGGCGGAGAAGGCGTAGAATTGAGTGGTGATGAAAGTGCAAAAGCAGCTACCATGATTAGTAAAGTAATTAGTATATGGAACAGAACTATCGGTGGTGAGTTTGGCTCGTTAACAGTTGCACAAGCAGCAGGTATTGTTGGAAATATTGCTATTGAATCTCCAGGATTTGACCCATATAAGGTTGCCAAAGACTCCAATGGCTATTACTCTGGGGGTCTATTCATGCTAAATAAATCAGCATTAGGTATGTTGATTAATAATGAAAATCCTAAAATGGCTTTTAATTCACCAAATAGTACTTCATATCCGAATAGTGGTCCTGCACCAGTGATACCTAAATCAATGAACATAGACAAACAATTGGAATATGCATTCATTTCATTAACAGGACCTTATTTGAAAAATAACAAAACAGCACAAAGAATTTTAGCAACAAGTACACCTTCTGATGCAGCAGCAGCATGGGATGCTTATTTCGAGAGAAGTAGTGGTGCAGCACGTAGGGATAGACAGAATAAGGCTATTGCTTACTATAATTATTATATCAATAATAGTAATACTACAGTACAACCATCTACAAGTAGTATCAATGATATGTCTTTTACAAGTTCATTATTCAATGCTGTTCAGAAAACATTTGGAGATTATAATGTTAAATTAACATGTGGTTTTGATAAGGAGATTAAAGGTAATTATCTAATTTTTAAACAATCAGATGGTGGAAATAGTCACATGACACAATTATTTGATGTTCTATTAAATGGTTATCATGATTATGTGTCAGAAATATATTGGAATGCTAAAGATGGTAATTCTTTTGGTAATAAGCCTATTTCTATTGGCGTTACGGTGACTCAAACTAATAGTGGAGGTGCAACACGATGCCGTATTGTAACAGGTTTGAAAATAGTTAACAATAATTTTAATTATTCAAATTATCCAATAAATGAATCTTTGCCTAATGATTTCTTTTTATCATTGTTAAAGAAATATGGTAGAAAACCATCTGAGGCTTTAGCTAATAAAAATTTCAAGTCTGACTGGATTAATTCAAAACCAGATAGTGTAAAGACTTCATGGTTCAAGAATGTAGAACTTATTGCGTGTGAAACTTTAACAGCAAATTTGAATGGTGGTAACATAGTAAACGGCAAAATATGTGACTGGAATGTAGAAGCAGCAGCTTCCTATATTAAAGCTAATAGTTTACCATTAGGTCAAGTGGCAACAAATGGAGAATGTACAAAATCAGTAAGAGCTGCACTTATAGCTTCTGGTTTAATTAGTAAAACAACAGGTATAGGAAAAGGTACTTATGGATATCCATGGGAGTGGCCTGAATCACTCGAGAAAATGGGATTCGTAAAAATTTACGAGGGTATTCATCAAGCAACTGACGGTAGTTTAAATGGAACACATATTAATCTACAGATAGGCGACATCTCTTGTTTATGGTCATCTAACAACCCTAATCCGTCACGTAACGGGAATAAACCAGAGCGATTCCATGTTGCTATGTGGGATGGAAGTACGTGGGCAGCAGAAGGAAAAGCAAGTAACGTAGTCCCTTATAAGAGCGGAAGTTTTATTGTTAAGTTATACCGCTATCAAGGCTCTTGTGGTAACGCTGGATATAATAACAGTACAACATCAAGTAATAATATTCAAACAATACCAAAAAGACTATTAATAATTGGTGACTCAATTGCAGCAGGCGCAAAAAATTCTGGATTATATTCAAATGCAGATTTCGTATGTGAACCAGGTATTTCAATTGGAGAATTTGCTGGGATTAGTCAACCACGTAGATATGTTAATGGAAAAAGAGTTGAGGTTAATCCAAAAACTTTTTATTATGATAGCGTGAAAAACAAACTGAATAGTGTTGACACTGTTATTGTTTTCTTAGGTACTAATGACGCACCTAACATCCACAGCAATAATACAACTCAAACGGTAGAGGGCTTAAAGAAGTTAAAAACTCTATTGCAAGGTAAAAAAGTTATCTGGGTAGGATGTGTTTATGCACCTAACTATACTTACAATAGCGTTCATGCTTGGGATTCAGGCACACGATTAAAAGTTGATAATTTAATTAGAAACAATGGTTTTAACTGTATAAATCTTTCTGATAATCAATGGCTTGAAGTTAAACGTGCAAAAGATGGATTACATCCAAATAGTGGTGGGCATAGAAAATTAAAACAATTTATTATAGGATAATTTTGTTTTTATTAGAAAAATCCGTATCTTTGCGAAAAAATAACGATGAATAAACTTGGTTATATTATTTCAGATAGAAAGATTAGTGATTTACGAGACTTTGTGGGGAATGTGAAAGATATATCTCAAGCAGACTCTACAAAGCCTCTTTTGTATATAGGCTATAAGAACGCAAAAAAAGTTAAAGGTTATAAAAATATATTAGAAAAGAAAATTGATGATAAAACTTTTTGGACTTTTAAAAAAACAGAGTCACGTTCTGATTATGAAATTGATTTAGAAAATGGAGATTATATTCGGACGAGAAGTATAGATGAATATAATGAAATTACTCAAAATGCTTTCAAAGAGAGTATAGAGAAATATGAAAATGAAGGAATAACAAAATGTTCTGAAAGTGTAGATGAATATTTTGAAAGAATGGTAAGAGAAAATGCTTAGTTATGAGTTTTCAAATAGATACAATAAAGATTTGGCTAAAATAATTAAGCGTGGAATAGATATAACTCCTATCAACGAAGCTGTTAAGAAGATAATAAATGATGAAGAATTGGGTTATGAATATAAGAAGCATGTTTTAGAGCCTAGAAAAAGAATACCGAAGTTATGGGAAATCCACATTGGTGGAAGAAAGTCTGATTTACTTATGATTTATTATTATTTAGAGAGAGGTACTCATGTTGTTTTTGAACGTGTAGGTACTCATTCGGATTTATTTTAAGGAGATAGAATATGGAAATTAAAGAAATAAGTTATCAGGATAGAGTTCCCAAAAACATGATTTCAAAATTTAATTATTTTGTGAGAGATTTTCTGAAGGAGTATTCGGTTCAGTTAGATGAAATGGAAGCTGGTACAAGTATTACGGTTAAGAAAGAATATGAAGGAGATTTAGAAGTCTATTTTGTGAAATTTAGATTTTTTAGAAAAGGTGGGGGATTCTTTACAGGAAATTTAAATAATGAAATAGAAGTAACTTGTAATGATGAATTTTGGGGAAATGTTATTTTAGAGTAAAAAAAGCGAAGGAAAATCAGATATTCCTGGATATTTAATTCGTTTTTCGGATCAAAAAGTTTAACCAGGTATTTAAAATTTGTTCGGAAATAGAAAAAATAACACTATCTTAGATAATGTTATTTTTTTTGTTTTCATTATAAAAATTTGTAGCTATTTCTTTAACGTAGTTTTCATAACTGGCTGGAATTTCAGCATTTTTAAGGTAGTCTTGATAGTTGAAGTGTTCATCTATTGGATATTCACTATTCACTAAACTCATAAAATCAAGGATTCGTCCTTTTTCACTGTTGTTTTCAATGTGATTTTTAAAAGTATCAATTTGAGAAAGTGAATTGTTGCAATCATCATTGATTAAATGGTGTTTTTCATGCAGAAGTACATTTATTTTTTCAATATCGCTTGTGTCGGAACGAAGAAAAATAAAGTGTTGGTTATTTACAAGAATATATCTTCCTTTAGAGTTTAAGTTTTTAAGAGTGATCACTTTACAATTTAATTGTTCTATCTCTTTTATAACTTTATTTAGGTTCATACTTATTTTTTGTTTGTAAAATAGTCTTTTAGGAAGTCTTTGATGATTTCTCTATCGTTATCTGTGATTGGTGTACCATCATAAGCGACTGAATTATCAATAGCAGAATCAAGGTCAATATCTGATTCAGGTTCAGGAATGTCAGTTTTACCTAGAAGGTAGTCTGTTGAAACATTGAAGAAGTTTGCTAGTTTTTCAACCATATCATGTTTTGGTTTTCGTTCTCCTTTTTCATAAAAAGCGATATTTTGTTGACTTGTGTTTATAGATTTTGCAAGTTCCTTTTGAGTTATATTAGCTTTATTACGAAGTTCTTTTAGTCTGATTTCAAGCATATTTTATCTCCGAAAAAAAATAAAAAAATTTAAAAAAAACTATTGACTTCTAACAACAAAAGTAGTATTATATATTTAACAACAAAAGTTGTTAAAGAAAAAAGTTCTTTGAAAATTTAATAAAAAACGTGTCAGACAACAACGAATCATTGACTAACACGATTAAATGTAGCAATTTAATTATAAGTGAAAAATAGTAAAATGTCAAGTTGTCTGATGGTAGATATGTTTTATGGAGTTCCGTTCTCCTGTTTAAGATAACTTTGAATAGGTTAAATGTATTCAAAGTTCACTTTGATGTATCTACAAAACTTTATAGATTCTAAACTCTTTGCTGACTTTTTTAGTAAGACTATGGAAAGCATAGAGTTTAGAGTTTGTAAAGTTCACGTTGGGTTTTTCGTCCTTTCACCTTAGTAGATAAGAAAAGGGAACTGACGGCTGTGGTGCAGTCAATGATACTTTGAAGAGGTAACTAGAGTGAGATAGTGAGGCTTTATCG
>ERZ773233.327-NODE-327-length-33727-cov-3.778896_pt1 | contig 33727 bp, 32 predicted proteins | sample MGYA00580991_ERZ773233 | MGnify/ENA primary metagenome ERZ773233 (study PRJEB29015, sample SAMEA2738178) | human oral metagenome | biome: human oral; feature: human-associated habitat; material: saliva | place: China | collected 2161 ...
TCCAGTTACGCCATCTTCAGTACCACCTACAGTACCTACTTCAGCTTCAACTGAAGCTCCTTTTGGATGTGCATACGCTACAACTTCTTTAGTTAATTCAATGTTTTCATCAATTGGATAATGAGAGTGGTCAAACATTACTGAGCTGAAACCAGCATCAATATATTTTTTACATACATCAACTGATGAACCATGGTCTAAGTGTAATGCAACTGGAACTGTGATATCCATAGTTTCTAATAATGCATTTACCATAGCTGCAACTACTAATGGGCCACCCATATATTTACCAGCACCTTCAGAAACTCCTAAGATGATTGGTGATTTTGCTTCTTGAGCAGCAGTTAGAACAGCTTGTGTCCATTCTAAGTTATTGATGTTGAATTGACCTACGGCATATTTACCTTCTTTAGCTTTGTTCAACATTTCTGTCATACTTACTAAACGACTCATTTAAAATTTCCTCCTTATACTAGTTTCCTAGTATTTATTTTTACGTTGCTATTATACCCCAAAATTTATTAGATAGCTAGTTATTTAGAATATTATTATGAAATAATTTCATAATCTATTTTCTTTTCATAATATTTCATATATTATCATTTCACTAAATATAAGACTTTTCTTAGAAATTTTTATAGAAATTTTCCTGATTTGTTTTATAATAGTGATAGTATAAACAATTTGGGAGGGATTGATATGAACCAACGTCAAAACAGTTCACATCATAAACGTGCTGTTAGAGAAGCACGTTTAGCAAAACTATTATTTGCTTTTATTGCAATAGCCTCACTCGCTATTGTCATTTTCATTTTAAATATTCCATCGATTATTAATAATGAAAATAAGCTATTAACTAAAAATGTATCTACAAATCAGCAAACTTCTTCAACCGATTCAAATAGTAATGAAGTTCATACTGCTAGAATTACAGCTAGTGGAGATATGCTGTATCATGATATCGTTTATGGAAGTGCTTTTGATGGACAAACTTATGATTTCAAAAACGATTACGAACAAATTACTCCTCTCGTTTCCTCTGCTGATTTAGCTCTCGGAGATTTTGAAGGTACGATTAATCCAGATAGACCTTTAGCCGGTTATCCGATTTTTAATGCTCCTGAAGAAGTTATTCAAAGTATTAAAGACGCAGGATATGATGTTTTAGACTTAGCTCATAATCATATTTTAGATACAGGCATTAGTGGATTAAAATATACCGCTACAGCTTTTAGAAAAGCAGGTTTAGATATTTTTGGAGTGAAAGTAGATCCAAATGAAGGGATTTTAGTCAAAGAAGTCAATGGTATTAAAGTAGCTATTTTAGGATTTTCATACGGATTCAATGGAATTGAAGCAAGTATTTCTCAAGAAGATTACGATAATCATTTATACGATTTAAATATGGATAAAGTGAAAGCACAAATTGAAAAAGCAGAAGAAATTGCAGATTTCACAATTATTATGCCTCAAATGGGTGAAGAATATCGTTTATCTCCAACTGACGCTCAAGTAGAAACTTACCATAAAATGATTGAATGGGGAGCAGATGTTGTATTTGGAGGACATCCTCACGTTGCTGAACCAACAGAAACCATTGAAAAAGATGGTCAAAAGAAATTCATCATTTATTCTATGGGAAACTTATTATCTAACCAAAGAATTGAAACATTAGATAAAATTTGGACTGAACGTGGTGTCATTATGGATATCACCATTCAAAAAGAAGGAACTCAAACTAGTTTAACAAGCGTACAAGCGCATCCAACATGGGTTTCTCGTACTCCAATTAATCGTACATTCCAAGGCTATCAAGCATACGATTACCAAGTATTCCTAGCAGAAGATTATTTACCAGGTGCAAAATACGCAAATACTGTTGACGAAACCACTCGTCAACGAATTGAAAAAGCTTATCACGAAATGTTAGAGTTGTTGAATATTCAATTCTAAAACAAAAACCACACGACCAAAATCGTGTGGTTTTTTTATATTTTTTAAAAAGCACTGTAGACAAATTCTGCTACATTTGAAAAATCTGCATGGATTAAATATAAGCCTAATACTAGAAATAAAACATAAAATGCCATTGTCCATACAAATAATTCATGTTTTTCACTAATCTTTTTGATAGAATTTATACATTTCTTCAGCAACTTCAGGCCATCCTTTCCATCCAGGGTGAACCGTATCATACATAACATAAGGTTCATATTCCTTTGGTGTTAAATCCATAAGTTTATATCCATATGAATTAGTAATTTCTGCTAACTTTTTAGAGTAAATCTCTCTTTGATCTTTACCAATGCCAATATAATCATACCAACGCCCATTTACTGGGAAATTAACAACTTCTACTTCTAATCCCAATTCTTTAGCCATTTGTAATACTAGTGCATAGTCATCGTATTCTGTTGATTGATCATATTTATAATTGGAATACTTATTTTTTAGGCTTTCTTTACGATTTTTAATTTCAGCATTGTATTGGCGGTTTTCAACATAAAATTCATTATTATCTGTTGCTTTTTTTGCTTCATCTAAATATTTATTTTGAATTTCATTCCAATCATACTGAGGAGTTTTCTCTCCGCTAGAAGGGATTGGTTTAACATTCCCTGTAAAATAAAAGGCAATTTTATTATTCAGTGTGTATTTTTCCACATCAAACCAATTTAATAAATCATCAAGAATCGTTCCTTTTTTGTCAAGCAAGCGACGTTTGTATCTTTCGAAATTTTGATGTACAAACTTATTATCTTTAGATAATTCTAAAACACGATTGATAAATTTTTCTTTTATTTCATGACTAAGTTTAGGATTCTTCAATGTATAGTACACATGCTCATTCGATATACGACTTAAAAATGCTTTTGGATTCATCCCATATTGATCAAACCAAATAAATGATTCACTCAAAATAAATTTTTGTTTTGGAATACTATCCGATAATGATCCTAACATAGAAGCTTGAATGATATTTTGAAAATTTCCGCCACCTACAGCCATAATATGAAAATCATCATAATTAAAAAGATGCTTAATATGGAATGGATAATTACTTGGTGTACTCAATTCAGATGAACCAAATACAACTAAAGTTTTATCATCTATATTATCTTTTATAATGTCTCTACTTTTGTATTTGGTATAGTCAAAATTATAGCGAATACTATTATCACTTACATGATAATAATCTGCTAATTTCTGATTTAGTACATGAACATATAATCCAAGAGTGAGTAATGCAAGTACCAAGGCTATTCCAAGGGCCTTTATTTTCTTCATTATTGTTTCACCCTAGATTCGATATATTGAATAATTTTATTTGGTGTATCAATTTCTTCATAAGTTACTTCTGTTGGAGCAACTTCAATGCCAAACTCTTCCATTCGAACTAATAATTCAACAAAAGCTAACGAATCCATTAGACCTTCTTCTTTTAAGTTAATGTCACGTTCTTCATAAATGACATCATCTTCGCAAATTTCTTCAATGATTGCTAATACTTTTTCTTCTAACATGATGTTCACCTCTTATTATTTCGTCAATATTTTTACAATAAATTCATATGGTTTCTCAGAGAAAATGAGCAAACCAATCATCACTAAGTGCATTGTTACAAACCAACTTGCTACCTTATAAGCTGTTTTCTGTTTATATTTTTTATAAAATTTAGATTTCTTTTGATACCATTCAAATGCTGCCATTAAAACTCCATGATAAATACCATAAATAATGTAACTCCATGAAAGTCCATGCCAGAATCCCATGAATATCATATTCAACATATAGGCTACCATTGCTGTTGTTAAACGAGTTTTAAACCATTTATATCTCATTGACTTCATGACTATTCTTGAGAAAATAAAATCTCTTAACCATGTAGATAATGAAATGTGCCAACGATTCCAGAAATCTTTAATATCGATACTTAAAAATGGTTTATTAAAGTTCATAGGAGTTTGAATTCCCATAATATTACTTACACCGACTGCCATCAAACTATATCCTGCAAAATCAAAGAATAAATAAAATGTATACAAATACATATAGGAAACCGTTGTAAATAACAATCCTCTATTTGGAATATGATTCATTGCTAAATACAGTAATCCAGATAAAACTACTTTATAAACTAATCCTAATAGTAATCTAAATAATCCAGTTCCTAATAATTCAACATATTCTTCTCTTGGAATAATGTGATGAATATCTTCCATAAATCTTTTACTTCTATCAATCGGTCCCGAACTAATTGTTGGGAAGAATAATAAAAATTGAAGATAGTCAATCAAACCAATTGGCTCTTTTATAACTCCATCATATGTTTCAAATATAATTTGTAACACTTTGAAAGTCATATAAGAAACGCCTAAAAATCCAAAAATGGAAACTTTCCAAATAACTACTGTTTTTGCGGCAATCAATATTAAACTCGCAAAAAATATAATAGGATATTCCGTAGATTTCTTATCTCTAAAATGAAAGCCTAATCGAACTAATAAATAAGTTTCTATAATAAAGATGACTAAGTTTATAAAATGGTTCGGTTGCTCTTTAAATACTGCTATCGCAATTCCTATTGATAGAACAAAAGTAATCCAATAAACCGATTTTTCAAATAATCGTAATAGAATTACTGGAATCAGTGCAAAAAACAATGTTCCAAAGAAATCTAAGCCTTCAAAATATTCCATTCTATAACTCCTTTAATTTTTTCTTATCAATCTTACCATTATTGTTTAATGGCATTTCTTCTAAAAAGACGATTTTTTTAGGAATCATATATTCTGGAACATATTGCGCTAAATCTTTTTTAATCAATTTACCCGTTGCAAATCGGCTTTCAACTTCTTCTGTATAAACAACATAAGAAATGATAGATTTAATTTTCCCATCTTCAGCATAAGATGGAACCGTTGCAGCTTGGCGAATTTTTGGATTTTTCAATAAATTATTATCAATATCTTCTAATTCAATCCTGTGTCCATGCAATTTGATTTGGAAATCAATCCGTCCTTCGCAGAATAATAACTCTCCTTCGAAATGCCCCACATCTCCTGTTCGATAAGCACGTTGGCCATCCACCTCAAAGAAATGCTTCTGATTCATTTCAGGATTTTCGTAGTATCCTTTCGCAACTGTATTGCCGTAGATAATAATCTCTCCGCTATTTTCCCCATCAATCAAAACTGTCGTTCCTGGTTTAACAACTCCTACTGGCAAGTTATCAGGATAACGTTCCACTAATTCTTTTGTAAGTGGCATCCATGTGACCATTACAGTAGATTCTGTCGGTCCATAAGTATTTACGACTTCTGCATTTGGGAAACGATCTAATAATTTTTGCGCAGTTGTTGCGAATAATTTTTCACCGCAGAAAACAAATTGATTCAGTTGTGGTAATAATTCTTGATTAAAGCTTGGATCGACTAAACACATCTCTGCAAATGACGGTGTTGAAATCCAAATAGTCGCATTTGATTCTTTTAATGTGTTAAATAGCACCTTAAAATCTTGTAAATGTTGTTTATCAATTTGTACTAATGGCGCATTCATATATAATGCAGGCCATAATGACATTACTGACAAGTCAAATGAAAACGGCGGATGCCCTAAAAACACTTGAGGACCTTTATTGGTATAGTAACCTGTATACCATTTTAAGAAATGATTTAGATTATCATATGTAATCGAAACCCCTTTTGGTTTACCTGTACTTCCTGAAGTGAAAATAATATAAAAAATATCTTCATCTTTCACATAATATTTAGTGTCGATACTTTCAGATGTCTTGCGAAGAATTTCTTTAGTAGCTGAAACATCTAATAATGGAGTCTCTAACTCAATTGCTTCACTTGTTAAGACAACTGGTGATTGTACCGTTGCAATAATATCTTGTACTCGATCAATAGGTGTATTTACATCCACTGGACAAAATGCACGTCCTGATTTAACACAGGCTAAGAAATAGACAATCATCATTGGATGCTTATGTCCATAAACAACGATTGGTTGACGGTTATCTTGCAATCTTTCCTGTAAATAGTAGGCTAATTTATCAGAGTATTCCCAATATTCCTCTGGAGATAATTCCTCTTCTAAAAACAAATCATGACGATAGATTTTTTCAGTTTTCCCCTTAAAACTTGATAGTCGATCTAATAATTTTTCAAACACCTTATTCATTTCCCTTCTTTATCATCTAATCGTCTAACAGCCAATGCCTAGACTGTCACATAGTAGAAGTATACCATATTATAGATTTTCTGAAAATCTTAATCGTTAAAATAACAAGATTTTATAAGGAAAAACTCTAAAATTCTTCACATATTAAATTTTTTTCATGAAAATTCTCATCTTTTTTAAACAAATAAAAAGGTTGGACATTACTTCCAACCTTTCATCTCTTATAAAACTAACAATCCCGCACCAATAATTCCATTATCTCCTTTAATTGTAGAAGTAAACATACGCTCAAGCACATGTTTTTGTTCAGCGTGTAACCGAGTTCCTAAGATTTCTTTTACTAATTCGATATAGTCCGGATTATAATTGGATACACTTCCTCCAAACACAATGGTATGTGGATCTAATAAGCAAATCATCGCATGCAAACTACTTGCAATTCCACTTGCAGCTTGACGAATAATATCTGTTGCAATGGCATCTCCTTGACGCCATTTTTCAAATACATCTTTAGTTGTCACAGAATCATCTTTGTATAATTCTTGAGCTTTCTTTTGAATCCCTACCCCTGAACACGCTTCTTCTAAACTCATCCATTGACCAAAGAAATGAACCGGAATAAATCCAATCTCCCCAGAGAATCCTGCTCCTCGAAGAATTTCATTATGAACAATATTTGTTGCTGCAATCCCTGTTGATAAAGTAACATATGCAAACATTTCTTTTTCTGTTAAATTTTGAAGACGATATTCTGCATAGGCAGCTACTTTTACATCATTATCAATTTTTACTGGTATACTGCCATAGACTTCTTGTAATCTTTGAACAATTGGAAAATTTGGCCATGGAATATTGTTTTGGAAAACTGCTACTCCATTCTCTACATCTACTTTCCCAGGTAAACCAATCCCAATCCCTTCCATCTCTTCGATTGAGAATGGATGTTCATTTAATTCTTCATTGATTAATCGAACAACTTGTTCAAATAATGTTTCAGCACTTTCGACTTCACTAAGTGCTTGTCTGCGACTTACAATTTCTCCCTTTTCATTAATAATAGCAACTGCTACTTTTGTTCCCCCAATATCAACACCAATCGATTGTTTCATTAAAACCTCTCCTTTATTTAATCGTTTTTATCGTTATTGTAGCCTGGTTTTAAGTTTTTTGCAATGTAAATTTTTAAAGAAAAGAAAAGACTTTCTATTATAGGAATGTCTTAAAACACTCTTTTTATAGAAAGTCAAAATATAATCATTATTTTTGAGATTTAATTTCTGTAATTAAGTCATTTAAATCTTCTTCACTAAATTGATATTTCTCTCCGCAAAAATGGCAAACAATTTCTGCACCATGATCTTCATCAATTAAATGTTGCAAATCCTCTACCCCAATCGATAATAATCCAGCACTAAATCTTTCTCTTGTACAAGAACAATGAAATTCGACTGGCAATTCTTCCAATACTTTAATATTTTCTTTACCTAATAAACGGTTTAATAAATCAATTGGTTCTTCTTGTTGATCAATCAATTTTGAAACAAGAGGCATTTCACTAATACGTCGTTCAATTTCTACAATCGTTTCTTCACTAGCTCCGGGAAGTAATTGAATCATAAATCCACCTGCAGCACGAACGGATTCATCAGGATTTACTAAAACAGAAACACCAACTGCTCCATTAATTTGTTCCGAAACAGCTAAATAATAAGTGAAATCCATTCCTAACTCACCATCTACAATTGGAATTTGACCAGAAAAAGGTTCCTTCATTTGTAAATCCTTAATAACAGTAATCGTCCCATTTGTTCCCACAACGCCTCGAACATCTAGTTTTCCTTTTTCATTTAACGGTAAGCTTACATGTGGATTGGAAATATAGCCTCTCATTTGACCTAATCCATTAGCTTCTGTCATAATTTTCCCGCCAGGGCCATCTCCATTTACTTGAACCGTAATTTTTTCTTTTCCTTTTAAACTAGTTGCCAATAATTGTGTCCCAATCATCGTACGACCTAATGCTGCAGTAGCTGCACTCCAAGTATCATGTCTTTTTTGCGCTTGTGATACTGCTTCTGTTGCTACAATCGCAACTGCTTTAACTTCATCATTAAAAGCTAATACTTTTAATAAATGATCTTTCATTCTTCATTCCTTCTTTCCTTCATAAAAGAAAAGTGGGAAAGAAAAGTTTTGACTTTCCCTTCTCACTTTCTTGTCATTATTCTAAATCATCTTTTGAATCAGATTCTTCTTCAGATTCTTCTGAATCCTCTTGCTTAGATGCTTCACGTTTTGCTAAAGCTTTTTTTGCTTCTTCAAAACTTGCTGCTTCTACTTCACTTGGATACTCTTCCTCAATTTCTTCCGTAGGCATTTCTCCAGTTTCAAATAATGCTTTAATCGTACGTTCATCAAGAGTTTCTAATTCTAGTAATTTTTCAGCAATTAGTGTTAATTGATCTTTATGTTCTTCTAAAATTTGTAATGCTTGTGCATAAGCTTCTTTCATAATAGAGCGAACGGCATTATCGATTTCAAAAGCTACTTGATCAGAATAAGCTTTCGTTTGTCCATAGTCACGTCCAATAAAGACTTGATGATTTCCTTCATATTGAACTGTTCCTAATTCATCATACATTCCATATTCTGTAATCATACTACGAACAATTCCAGTTGCTTGCTCGAAATCATTACTTGCTCCTGTAGTTTTCTCATTAAAGATAAACTCCTCAGCAGCACGTCCACCAAGTAATCCAACGACTTGTTCGAACAATTCTTTTTTAGTCATTAAGAAGCGATCTTCTTTTGGAAGCATAATCGCATATCCGCCTGCACGTCCACGAGGAACAATCGTCACTTTATGAACGACACGAGCATCACTTAATACCATCCCAACGATTGTATGACCTGCTTCGTGGAAGGCAACCATTTTACGTTCTTTTTCACTAATTGCACGATCTTTTTTCGCTGGTCCCGCAATGACACGGTCATGTGCTTCATCGACATCTAACTTGTCAATTGCTTTTTTATCTCTTCTTGCAGCTACTAAAGCAGCTTCATTTAATAAGTTTTCTAATTCAGCACCAGAGAATCCTGGAGTTTGTTGAGCAATAACTTTTAAATCCACTTCTTTTGCTAGTTTTTTATTTCTAGCATGAACTTTCAGAATTGCTTCACGCCCTTTAACATCTGGACGACCTACTAAAATTTGACGGTCAAAACGTCCTGGACGTAATAATGCTGGGTCTAATACATCAGAACGGTTTGTTGCAGCAATCACGATAACGCCTTCTGTTCCTTCAAAACCATCCATTTCAACTAATAATTGGTTTAGAGTTTGTTCACGTTCATCGTGACCTCCACCCATACCTGTACCACGTTGACGACCAACAGCATCAATTTCATCAATAAAGATAATAGCTGGAGCATTTTTCTTCGCATTTTCAAATAAATCACGAACACGGCTTGCCCCTACCCCAACGAACATCTCAACAAATTCAGAACCTGAAATTGAGAAGAATGGAACATTTGCTTCACCCGCAACAGCTTTTGCTAATAAAGTTTTACCTGTCCCTGGAGGGCCTTCTAATAAGACACCTGCTGGAATACGAGCTCCAAGAGCTGTAAATTTACGAGGATCTTTTAAGAACTCTACTACTTCTACTAATTCTTGTTTTTCTTCTTCCGCACCTGCTACATCAGAGAAACGAACTTTTACTTTTTGTTTGTTTTGGTCTGTCGCTTTTGAACGACCAAAATTCATCACGCCACGTGGACCACCTTGTCCCATTTGACTTGATAATAAGTTAAACATTAAGAATCCAAAAATCCCTAATGGTACAACTAATTGTAAGAAAAGTGATAACCAAATTCCTGATTGACTTTCAGGAAGAGTAGTAATTTGAGTGCCCGCTTGTTGTGCAGCATTATTAATTTCTGTTACAGTTCCATCATTTGGTAAAACTGTTGTTTTGAAATTTGATGTTTTAGATGATCTCTTATCAAAGATCGCTAATCCTTTAGAGGATGTATTTGTATTTTCTTTTGCTTCTTTGTATTCTCCAGTAATAGTATATACAGAGTTTGCATATTGCATTTTAATTTCTTTAATGTCACCTTTTTTCAATTCTTGAACGAATTGTGTATAACTAACTTCTGTCGTTTGTCCATTAGATCCTTGATTAAACCAAGAAACTAATCCAATAATTGCCACAAAAATCAAAATATACATTAGTCCATTACGAAATATTTGACGATTATTATTTGTATTCATTTTGCCTCCTGCAATTCATAAATGGTTGTATAAAACAGTGTATCACACTTAAAGGGCTTTGACCATTTTTGATAATTAACTTAACTAAATCTTATGATTCATACACTTCTGGTTTTAATACTCCAATATATGGTAAGTTTCTTAAACCTTGTTTGTAATCTAAGCCATAACCTACTACAAATTTATTTGGAACTTCCACTCCAACATAATCCGCATCAATTGCGATAACACGACGTTCTTGTTTATCTAATAATGTTACGATTTTAACGCTTGCTGCTTGACGATGTTTTAATAATTCAACAATATGAGCTAAAGTACGGCCTGTATCAATAATATCTTCCACAATTAATACGTGACGGTCTTTTACACTTTGATCTAAGTCTTTCAAAATACGAACTTCACCACTTGATTCAAATGCATCACCATAACTAGATACATCCATAAAATCCACTTCTAAATCACAATCCATCGCACGTACAAGATCTGCCATAAAGAAAATAGCTCCCTTTAAAATACAAATCACTAATGGATTTTTATCTTGATATTCTACAGTTAAAGTTTTCCCTAATTTTTCAATTGTTTCTTCTAATTCTTTTTTACTGACAACTACTTCTGCAATATAATTATCTAACATGATAGCACCTCTTCTTTTTTTCTATAAACTATTCTTATTCTATCAGTTTCTTTCCTTTTGGACAATGATTGTGTTTGACGAAATCCTAATATTGCGATTATTTCTTTTGAAGAATTTTCTACAATCCACAAATTTTCTCTTTCTTCTTTAGAGATTTTCTGATTAATACACCATCTTCTAATACTTTGATGTCGATTTTCTGCTAAAAGAAATCGATCATTTAGTTTTCTCCTACGAATGATTAATGGAAAATCTTCTATGGAAACAAACATTTCCCACCCTTGTTGATCTGTAAATGATATACTTTCATTTTCTGATAATACAATATCTGCTGATTGAATATTATCTACTCTTATTTCTTGATAAGGAATTTCTTTACTCTCTTCTTTTATAATCGATAATTGATGATATCTTTTTTGGAAAATCCAGCCTTTTGGCAAATTCAAACTCATTTGAGAAGTATCAGATTGAATTGCCTCTTGAATATCAAACACATTTTTAGCACTCAATAAACCTCCAAGTTTTTTAGATAATTCAACTAAAATAACTTTTTGCAACCCTACTGGTTGATTGATATACCCTTCTTTATTCCAAGACCACCCATTATATAATTCCAATAGTTCTTGTTCCATCCATCGGTGAGCTAACATTAAAATTACTTCTTGTTGTTCTTGTAAAGTTCTTGTAAATTCTTGTATTTTCTGATTAAATTTTGGATTTTCCTGTTTAAAAAGCGGAATAATTTCATTTCTAAATCGATTTCTCGTATATTCTAAACTTTGGTTCGAACTATCTTCTTTAAAAGGTATTTGATGAATCGAAGCATATTCGTATAAATCTTCTTTATCAACCGTTAAAAAAGGACGAATGAGATAGCCTTTACTAAAGGGGCGAATGGGTTTCATTCCAGCAATCCCTTCAAGTGTACTTCCTCTTGTTAATTTCATTAAAACCGTTTCTGCTTGATCATCTGCATGATGAGCCACTACAACATAGCGGGCATTATTTTTTTTCATAGAATCGTTCAGCTTTTGATATCGAAACTTCCTTGCTTTTTCTTCAACACCTGTTTTCTGTTCGATTCCTTGTTTCCAATGATAAACTTCTAAAGAGATATTTCTTTTACCACAAAAATTTCTGACCATCTCTTCTTCTTCATCCGATTCTTCTCGAAGATGATGATGAATATGAACCACTGAAAAGCTCAGTGTTTTAAAATTTTTTTGAAGTTTAAAAAAACTCTCTAATAACACCATTGAATCTACTCCGCCTGAAACAGCTAATAAATAAGATTCCTGTTGCCAATTAGGAACATATTGATTTAAAAATGTTTCTACTTCCTTCATTCAAACACCTCCGTTCTTATTACGACTGACAATGACAAAAATGAGACTGGATATTTCCAGCCTCATTTTAATACTCTATTATGAACGACGTCCGCCACGTCCGCCACGTTTACCTTCTGTATTACGTTTTAATGATGTTAAACGATCTTCAGAATCTTTTAAGAAGGAACTCATCATTGCATCAAAATCATTCACTTTTGCTTGTGATGGAGATTTTTTCTCAAATGATGGCGCTGATTTAGCTGCGTAAGGTTTCTTAAATCCTTGACCTTCTTGATTACGTGAAGCTGATTTTTGGAATTTTGGTTTTTCTTCAACCTTTTCTTCTGAAGAATCAGCACTTGCACGACGAATCGATAAACTCACCTTTCCATCTCCAGAAATTTCCATTACTTTTACTTGTACTTCGTCTCCAACTGTTAAGACATCTTGAATATCTTTAATATAAGAATTAGATACTTCACTAATATGAACTAAACCCGTTTTACGGTTTCCTAAATCCACAAAAGCACCAAAATTTGTAATACCAGTTACTTTACCAGGTAAAATATTCCCTACCTCAATTGACATATAAAAAGCGTTCCTCCTTCAAATTTCCCCTTCTATACACACGCTTGACGAGTATAAAAGATTATTTCCATCACTTCATAGTTCTTTGTCAAATTTAATGACGAGATTGATTATCTTTTGCTTGTTGAATTTTATTTTGTGCAGCATCATCAGGTGTATTAAAAATAATTTCTCCTGATTTACTTAAGTAATATTCACTACGTGCAAGTTTTGCTACATAATCATCTTGTTGTAATAATTCAACTTGTTGAACTAAAGATTTTTGTTGTTCTTTTACTTTGGATTCTTCTTTTCTCGCTTCTACAATTTGTGCTTCAATTTTACCAGCTTGGTTTAATTGTCCTACAATTTGTAGTATTAAAGAACCAGCAATTGCTATCACTACAGCCATCAGTAGTGAATGCCACACAGCTACTCGTTTCCAAACAGCTACTTTTGGTAAATGAACATTTGTATGTGATTTTTTCTTTTTTGATTCAAACGCAATAATTTTGCTGTTTTCTTCTTGCTGTTTATTCACTACACTGACTCCTTTAATGATTATATGACGAGTATAACAAGAATATGATAACTCGTCTATGCTTTTAGGAAAATTTTATAAAAAAAGTGGTATAAGCCGCACTGCTGGCTAATACCACTTTCCCACGAACATCCTGTTTGCTATATCAGATAAGTCTTATTTTTTACGCATTCCCATTAGGTTCCGTCTAAATAGAAAAGACTTTCGTTATAGCAAAAGTAATATAAGCCAACCATGTGGCTTATATTACTAGAAAATTTGAGACCTTAGGCTCAAATTTTAGCCATGAGATTCGCAATGCGAAGCTGCTGGCGTCCTGTTTGCTATATCAGATAAGTCTCATTCTTTAATATTCTTCTGTCTTAAACTTAATCTTCTTCACTTCTAAATCAGAATGTTGTTCTTCCATATACTCTTGAATTTTCTCAATCACAATTTCTTCATCATGTTCCACACGTAAAATTAATTCATATTGACCATCTTCCAATTCCTTTGCTTCAACTTGAATCGATTGATAATCCTCTAAATGACAAAAATCATAAATTTTCTGCATAATCGTGACATCTGGAACTAGGCAATGAATACTTACTTGACGGTTTTGTGCTTTCAATGGAGATTCATGCGTCAATAATTGAATAATGACAACAACCGCTGCACAAACAACTCCAAAAATCCACATGCCACCACCAATCGCTAAACCAATCCCTGCTGTTGCCCAAATTCCTGAAGCCGTTGTAATTCCGCTGATTTTCTTATCTCTCATAAAGATAATTCCACCACCGATAAAACTGATCCCACTAACTACTTGCGCTGCAACACGAGCTGTATCAAATTTGGAAGTATCTAAAAAAGCTTCTTTAGAAATAAGCATCATTAACGTTGAAGTTAACGCTACAATAACGTGAGTTTTAATCCCTGCTTGTTTATTTCTAGATTTTCGTTCATGTCCAATGGCCCATCCACATAAGCAAGCTAAAATTATGGCTATTAAATGTCTAACTTCTAATATTGCATCAAAATTTCTGCTTAAAACTGTTTCTACCATACTTGCTCCTTTCATGAACATTGAATTTTTGTACTGTCATCAAAATGATAACGTGCCCATTATTCTATTCTTTTCTTCCATAATTGTCAAGAAATCTTATCTTTCAATTTTGGCATCATGAATTAGAGTAAATAGATTTATCATTCCTTAGAGATACTTATGATTGAATCTTTCATATTCTCCACCATAAAGATATCATAAAACATCTTCATTATGCTTCCTAATACAACCAAAATTCCAAAAGCCAACCATAACATTTGAAGATTCATCGTTCCAAGAAACGCACTTCTAACTACCTTCCCAATTTGAAGTGCACTCGCATGGTCCATCACCTCTATTCCAAATGAGAAATGATTATAAAAAGTATGGATCATCATAATGATTTGAAGATTAATAAAGATGGAATCTATCTTCCATTCTTTATCCTGTTGGATTCTTCTAGTAGTCAACCATAATAAAATCATTAATAGAACTGTACACACAATCGTTAAGTCCACAATCACACCAAAAGGGAATAAATCAAAATTTAGAATAGTGCCCTTTATAATCATTGGACCAAACACAACCGTTATTAATAATAGTTCTAGCGCTATAATTCTTTTTTTTATCTTAAAAGGTAGTTTCATCATACTTAACAATGCCAACAGAAAAGCTAAACAACTAACTCCCATAGCTCTCCACGATTCATACGTCACTTCAATAATTCCTTTTGTACTAAAGTACAAGCCAAATAAACAAGTGGCAACAGAAGTAACCATTGCAACAATCATATAGATTTTACTCACTTTATTCATCTTTCTCATCCTTTCTTAGATAAAATATAAAATCGTTATTTTCTTCACATATAGTATAATGAAAACATTTCTCTTTCTCAATATTTCTTCATTCTATTATTGTTTAAGTTTTTATAAAAAAATAAGAGAGGTTGACGAATCAACTCTCTCTTCTCCGTTTTAAAACTGTTCTGTTTTCACTACTTGTTTTTCTTCTAAAATCGTAAACATTTCTTTAGCATCTTCTTTTCTTGTTGAATCTAAAATTGCATCCACTCGAACGGTTACAGTCTTATTTCCAAATTGGATTGTAATAATATCTCCTACTTTTACTTCCGTTGAAGATTTTGCCACTTTATCTTGTACCGTAATTCTTCCTTTATCGGCTACTTCTTTTGCAACACTTCTTCTTTTAATCAATCGAGATACTTTTAAATATTTATCTAATCTCATCCTTTTCTCCTCTTTTCTTCCATTTTCTTGTAAATCTTAATAGTGATTTCCCTTTTGGAATCATCAACCATTCACGAATGGTAAATAATTTTATCCTAATTGCGCCTATTATAAATACGATTATACCAACACTCACTAATAATAGAGCAATCAGTGAATCTTTTGTTCGAGAATCTCCAGATGGGAAATAGCGTTCAAAGAAACTATTCAAAATTCCTACCACAATTGCCATTCCTATCGTTACGATTCCTAATTTTATCATCGTTGACTTTTGATTCTTCGAAGAAGACGGACTCTCTCCACTCAGAATCCAAATCATTCCTAACATCACAAATAACCCTAAAATCGTCGCAACACTGGCGCCTAATGTTTGAAACAGGGGAATGAACCAGAGATTACTTAATCCTTTAACAAGTAGCCCTACAAATAAAGCTACAAGCGTAACCGAATATTTTCCAGTACTTTGTAATATTCCATGATAAGCCATCATCATGGAAGCTAGTACGATACTGATAATATAAATAGTCAGTACATCGTTTCCTTGAATATCTCCAAAAAGCATATGATTGACTCTTGGTAAAATAACTAATAATCCTACTGTTGCTACAACTGAAAATACTAGTGTCATTTTTAAGAGCGACTGTTTCAATTGTTCAAATTCTTCTAAATATCTCTTTGTATAACTGCGACTGAGTAATGGTAAATAGCTTGAAGAAAATCCTACTCCTACAACCATTCCTAATTGTACTAGTGGTTGCCCTCTATCAAAAATTCCTTTTAAATCTTTGGCAACTTCTGGACTGATTCCTTGTTCTACTAGGCCTTTAAATAAAGTAAATGAATCTATTAATTGGAATAATACTAATATCGAACTTAATAAACATAAAGTTCCACCTTCAATAACTAATCTCTTTAGCAATACTCCCCATTGAATCTTATGAGGTTCAATGACTCGACTACCATTCCAATTTTCAAAAGAGTCTGATTTTTTATAATACAATAATACAATAGTTGCCATCACTGCAGCTACAACTGCACTCGACATTGCCCAAGTCCCAACTGCATATAAATCATTCGTAAGGCTGCCATAAAAACTTGCAGCTAATAAAATAACACTCACTCGCACAACTTGTTCCATTACTTGAGAAACAGCCGTCGGAACCATTCGATTCGTTCCTTGGAAATATCCCCTTGCTATGACCAAAAATGGCATCATTAAAAACATCCACGAAACACTTTGAATGACTGGGGATAATAAAGTATCTCCCATCCATGAAGCAATGAGTTCTGACTGTATATATAAAAGTAAAAATACTCCTATCCCTAATCCACTTAAAATCCAAAATAATCGTTTTAAAAGAGGAGATAATTCATAATCTGAACGATACTGAGCAATTAATGCTGAAACAAATACTGGAAAACCAGAGAGAGCAAAGGTCATTCCAATTCCATAAATGGGATATACTTGCTGATAAACGTAAAAACCTGTATTTCCAACCATATTTTGGAAAGGAACTCGATAAACGGCACTTAATATTTTCGCAATGAAAGCTGCTAGTGACAATACCAACGCTCCTTGCATCATCTGTCTATTCGATTTAACCATTGGATCCCCCTCTCTGTTCTTATTCATTTTCCTCTTTTTGATTTGCTATGACTTCACAACATTTTTCTAAGAAAAGTTTTATTTGTTCTAACCATAAATCAGTTGGTTGATTCGTTACATTAAGCAATACTTGTAAAGTTGTACCTTTTTTAGTGACTTGAGCAGGTAATTTCACTGGCCCAAGGGCTTCAAAAATAGCAACCCCTTCTAATCGTTGAGCTACCGGTTGAGCAATGGATACAATAATTGAATTTTGTTTTTTCTTAATCGAAGTAATCGATAATTGCTCTGCAAAATATTTTAACATTCCTACTTCTAATAAATAGCTCACTTCATCTGGAAACTCCCCAAAGCGATCAATAAAATCATCTAGTAATTCATGATATGTTTCCATACTATCAATGGAACGAATACGTTTATACATTTCAATTTTTTGACGTTCATCTTGAATATAAGTAGCTGGAATATAAGCATCTACTTGTAAATCAATTTCAACAGAATCTTCGATTGTTGGAACAGCTTTTCCTTGTTTTTTCAACACTGCCTCACTCAACATTTGAGAATATAAATCAAATCCAACAGAATCAATAAATCCATGCTGTTGTTTTCCTAATAAATTCCCTGCACCACGAATCGATAAATCTCGCATCGCAATTTTAAATCCAGAACCTAATTCTGTAAAATCACGCATTGCTTGCAGACGTTTTTCCCCAACTTCCGTTAAAGTTTTATCTGGTTGATACATTAAATACGCATACGCAATACGGTTGGAACGTCCTACTCTTCCTCGTAATTGATATAACTGAGACAATCCCATATGGTCTGCATTTTCAATGAACAGAGTGTTTACATTTGGAATATCTACCCCTGTTTCAATAATTGTCGTTGTGACTAAAACATCATATTCGCCTTCAATAAATTGATATAAAATATTTTCTAACGTTGTTTCACTCATTTGTCCATGAATAACTCCGACTCTTGCTTCAGGAACTAATTGACGTAATTCATCAGCTTTCTTCTCAATAGTTTCCACACGATTGTATAAATAAAAGACTTGCCCTCCACGAGCTAATTCACGTTCAATGCCATCTTTAATCGTAATGCCTTGTTGTTCCATTACAAATGTTTGGACAGGATAACGGTTTGAAGGTGGTGTTTCAATGACGGATAAATCACGTACTCCTAACATCGACATATGCAATGTTCTAGGAATTGGAGTTGCTGTTAGCGTTAAAACATCTACTTGAGATTTTAATTGTTTCAAGCGTTCTTTATGTTTCACGCCAAACCGTTGTTCTTCATCGACTACTAATAAGCCTAAATCTAAGAAGTTCACATCTTTTGATAATACACGATGCGTTCCAATCACGACATCTACTTTACCCTTTTGTAATCCTTCAATTGTTTCTTGTTGTTCTTTCTTCGTTCTAAATCGACTTAGCAATCCTATTTTGAACGGATAATCTGCAAATCTTTGAACAAAATTTTCATAATGTTGTTCTGCTAAAATCGTTGTTGGCACTAATACTGCGGCTTGTTTACCATCCATTAACGCTTTGAAGACTGCACGCATCGCTACTTCTGTTTTCCCATAACCAACGTCTCCAACTAGTAAGCGATCCATTGGTTTATCTTTTTGCATATCTGCTTTGATTTCCTCAATACTTCTTAATTGGTCTTGAGTTTCTGAATAAGGGAAGGCATCTTCAAATTCTTTTTGCTCCACGGTATCCTTACTAAAAGCATATCCTTTTTCCGCATCACGTTTTGCATATAATTCGATTAATTCATCCGCAATATCTTCTATTTTAGTTTCAACTTTGCGTTTTGTTTTTGCCCATTCGCTACTTCCTAATTTATTTAATTTAGGAACTTTTGCATCGGAAGAAACATATTTTTGAACTAATTTAATTTGATGAACAGGAACAAACAAACGTCCTCCATCTTGATAATGAATCGACATGTAATCTTGGTGAACACCATTAATTTCTAGTGTTTCCATTCCTTGATACACACCGACCCCATGATTGACATGGACAACATAATCTCCAACCGCTAATTCTGTATAACTCTTCAATCGTTCTGCATTAGAAATTTTTTGATTTCTTGGAGCACGCTTCGTTAATTTATTAAATAGTTCCTTTTCTGTAACGACTACAAATTTATCTTGTGGTAATTCAAATCCATGACTAAAGGTTCCAACCATAATTTGAAGAATTCCATCTTGTACTTCTTTTGTAATAATTGCTGGAATATCAAAATCATGGAAAGTTTGTTCTACTTTTGAAGCTCTTGTTAAGTGATCCACTACTACAATAACCGTAGCCTTTTGTTTCGCCCAACGATCTGCTTCAACTTTTACCATTGGCATTTGCGAGAAGAATTGTGTCATCGAACGTTCTTGAATATTATGAATAGCTTCAAACGTTAATCGTCCCAATCCTTTTTGGAATAATGAAAAATACGTTCTTGGAAGCGTAGCATCTTTTAACACTTTCTTTCCTTCAAAAATCATATCAATTGAACTAGCAATCATTCCTAATTCTAATTGATGAATTTTCCATAATCCTGCTTCTTCATGAAGTGAACGTTGTTTTTCTTGAATACGAGCATAATCATCAATTATTAAATACCCTTTTTTAGACACATAATCTAAAATAGTCGTTTTCTCTTTATAAAATAATTCGAGCCAATAAGAAATTTTAGGAGGAATTTCTCCTTCTTTTAATTGCGTCAACAAGTGATTCATTTGATTCGTTAATAATTGAGTACGTTCATCTGATTCACTACTCTTTATATCTTTTTCATAAGCTTTTTGTATTTTAGCTTTTGCCTCAAACACTACCTCATATTCAAATGGAATATCTGTTGCTGGTAAAAGAATGATATTTTCCACCATTTCAAGTGAGCGTTGCGTTTCTGCATCGAAATACCTTAATGAATCTAATTCATCATCAAAAAAATCTAAACGGATCGGATGTTCTTGATCCAACGGATAAATATCAATAATTCCTCCACGAATTGAAAATTCTCCAGGTGCTGCTACCATCGCTTCTCTACGATAACCCATCCGTCCTAATTGAGTCACTAATTCTTCTACTTCTACCCTTGTTTCTCCAACGATTAATTCAATGGTACTTTTCTTCCAAACTTCCAGAGGAACTAATGGCTTTTGAATTCCTGATAATGGAACGACTACAATTCCTTTTTCTCCAGTTGTTAAAAACTGCAATGTTCGAATTCGATTACTCACCACTTCAGGCGAGTGAATGGAATATTCTGCAGCTAAAGATTCCTCTACTGTAAATAAATAAACTTCATCTTCATACCACTGTACTAATTCTTCATATAATTGTGTCGCTTGTAACATTGTTGGCGTCACAATAACTATTGGTCCCTTCCAATTTTCATATGCATTTGCTACAGCTAAATGCTTCGCTGCTCCAGTTAATCCTAAAACTAACTGACTTTGCATCATAGGAAGGTTTTCTATCCATTCTTTAAAACTATGGATCTGTTTCTTACTAATTCCTAACGGTAACATATCTTTTCCTTTCTGTTTATATAGGCACTAAAAAGGTTGAAACTTTCGCTCCAGCCTTTTTTTAAATTTATTTAATTGTAACGATTCATTGTTTGAATAAAGTTATCACCTTTTATCCAATCTCTTAACGCTTCCACGCTTTTAGCCACAGAAGCTAAAATTTCTTCTTGTTCTTCCTTTTCAAAATTAGCCAATACGTGATTAACCACACTTCTACCTGGAGCAGGTCGTCCTACGCCAATTTTTATACGATTAAATTGGTCACTTCCTAAGCAACTAATGATACTCTTAATCCCGTTATGACCTCCGGCACTGCCTTTTTGACGCAATCTAATTTTCCCAACTGGAAGATCCATATCATCATACAGAACAACAATATCTTCAATATCAATTTTAAAATAATTCATTAATGGACGAACCGCTTGACCGGATAAATTCATATACGTCAACGGCTTCATTAAAATGACTTTTTCTCCATCGATATGTGTTTGAGTAAAAGTTGCATCAAATAATGCTTGATTAAATTCTAAATTTTCTTGATAAGCAAATTCGTCAACGGTAATAAATCCAATATTATGACGAGTGCCTTTATATTTCGCTCCTGGATTTCCTAATCCAATAATTAATTTCATAATGTCACACCATTTCTATCTTGAGTCCTACCTAGTATATCATAAACCACTCCAAAATCGAAAAATTAATGAATGAATATGACTGTGAGAAGTTATTCACATATATTTTTTTATATTTTTCGCTTTTTTGAAAATATGTAAATTATTGTTTATTCGCAGATGAAAAGATATGAAACCGGAAACATGGACGCTGAAAAAAATTCATTTTTTCAAAACTTCGGATGAAGTATCACAAATAAAATCGTGCTATACTAATAATAGTTATTCCACGAAAGGAATAGGAGGTAATACAATGGAAAAAACAATTAAATCTAATAACAAGGTGATTTTAGTAGGGGACGGTGCTGTTGGTTCTAGCTATGCATATGCACTTGTACTTCAAGGAATTGCTGAAGAACTTGGTATTATTGATATTGCAAGAGAAAAAACTGAAGGAGATGCTTTAGATTTATCACACGCTCTAGCATTTAACTCTCCTAAAAAAATCTATGCAGCTAGTTATGAAGACTGTCATGATGCAGATGTTATTTGTATCACAGCTGGTGCTGCTCAAAAACCAGGAGAAACTCGTATTGACTTAGTACACAAAAACTTAAAAATCTTAAAAGGAATTATTGATCCTATTATGGCTAGTGGTTTTGATGGAATTTTCCTAGTTGCTTCAAACCCAGTAGACATTTTAACTTACGCTACTTGGAAATTCTCTGGATTACCAAAACATCGAGTAATCGGTTCAGGTACAGCATTAGATAGTGCTCGTTTCCGTCAAGCGATTGCTGAACTCATCGATGTTGATGCTCGTAATGTTCACGGATATATTTTAGGAGAACACGGAGATACTGAATTCCCAGTTTGGTCACATGCAAATGTCGGTGGATTACAAATTTATGAATGGGTTCGCCAAAATCCAAATACAGATGAACAAAAATTAGTAGAAGTATTCTTCCAAGTAAGAGATGCTGCTTATGAAATTATTGCGAAAAAAGGTGCTACTTACTATGGTATCGGAGCTACATTAGCAAGAATTACAAAAGCTATTCTAAATAACGAAAGAGCCATCTTCCCATTATCTGTTTATCTTGAAGGACAATATGGACAAGACGATGTTTATATCGGAGCACCAGCCGTTATTGGCCGTGATGGTATTCGTCAAATTATCGAAATTCCATTAGCAGACTCTGAACAAGAAAAAATGGACTTATCAGCTACTGCCTTAAAACAAGTCATTCACGATGCCTTTGAACGTTTAGAAAACGAATAATGATTAACTCTAAAAAGCACAAAATCATAGTAAAACAGCTACGATTTTGTGCTTTTATTTGATGTCTTTTTGTAATTCATCAGCATTACTATTTAGAGTTTTGAAATAGTAATAGCCTTTTTATTTCATTTTTAAATCATTTACAAAGTTGACACAGGTGTTACACTTGTGCTAACATACTATTGAGGTGAACAAATGGCAACTGATAAAAATAGAATTATGATTAGCTTGGATGATAAAAATCTCGAAAAACTTGAAAATTTAATAGAGGATGCTAGAGATAGAAGAGGTATGCGATTAACCAAGTCTCAAATTATCGAATTACTGCTCAATACTGTCGATTATTTCGATGATATTATGGGAGCTATTTATTCAAAAAAATAATAACATTTTGTTATTATTTTTTTACCTCATAGTGTAACACTAGTGAAAAGAAGGTGAAAAAATGGTTGTTTATATACGAGAAAGCAAACTTCCAAATGAAGTTTCTATTAATAAATATAATGCCCAAGTAGGAGCACATTTACTAGGTGAAGAAGTTGTTTTATATCACTCCTTCAATGAAATCCAACAATTAACAAACGAGGACTTAGTTGTAGATTATATAACGGAAACTAGGTCTCTATTAAACATGATGAATCTAACGATTCCTATTCTTGACTATCCTAAAAAACTGGAAAAATTTTATGGTCGAAAAATATACGAAGGAATTCTAGGAGAAATTGTTAATGACCCTAATAATTGGGGAAAATTTATTAAACCTAAAGCAGGTTCAAAAGTGTTTACAGGAAGAGTTGTAAATAGTACCCGTGATTTAGTAGGAATTGGTCTACCTTTTGATTATCCTATTTGGATTAGTGAAGTTGTAGAATTTGTAGCTGAGTGGCGATGCTTTATTTTAAATGGTACTGTATTAGATGTTCGCTTTTATACAGGTGATTATCATGCACAGTTTGATGCAACTATTATTGATGAAGCCATAGCTAGCTGGAAAGATTCACCCTCGGCTTACGGACTAGACATTGGAGTAACTCATGATGGTAGAACACTCATTGTAGAGGTAAATGATGGTTACTCATTAGGCAACTACGGTTTATCCCCTATGAAAGCCATTAAATTTTACAAAGCTAGGTGGCAAGAAATGGTAAAACCTTATTTTGATCAAAATGAGGTCTTTGAAATGCCTAAAACTAACTTCTAGATGTCGGTATTTTTATGTTAAAATGGGATTACTGTTTATAAAGGAGTTAATAAAATGATTAAACTAATTGCCATCGATATGGATGGAACGCTGTTAAATTCTAAAAAGCAATTACTAGAAGAAACGAAACAATATTTCAAAGAATTTCACAACAAAGATACAGAAACATTATTAGTTCTATGTACAGGCAGACCTGAAACAGGAATCCGCCCTTATTTAAAAGACTTAGGCTATCTTGAAGAAAATCATTATATTATTAGCCAGAACGGTGCTAATATTTACGAAAGCCAAACAGGAAATCGTATCATGGATGCATTTGTAGATTCAGCTGCTATTCAAAAATGGATTCAACTTGGAAAAAATCACGATATTAGTGTAATGGGAGGAGGAGTTGATTATTACTACTCCTTTGACCAAGAACCAACAGAATGGATGGAATATGACGTAAAAATCATCAATGGAGAAATCAAACGAATTTCAATGGAAGAATCTCTAACAACGGATTTTTATAAAATTTTACTACTTGGAGACGAAAAACAATTAAACGAATTTGAAACAGTAATTCCAGATGTATGGAGAGAAGAATTCTATGTAGTTCGTAGCCAAAAATATTTAATCGAAGTTCTAAAAAAAGGCGTTAATAAAGCTTACGGATTAGAAAAATTAGTTCAAAAACTCAACATTAACCGAAACGAAATTGCTGCGATTGGAGATGCTGCTAATGATATTGAAATGCTTCAATACGCAGGATTAGCAATTGCAATGGGAAATGCCACAGAAGAAGTGAAAAATCTATGCGACATAGTAACAGACACGAACGAAAAGAATGGTGTGATTAAGGCAATTGAACGTATCCTTAGTAATTAGGAATAATACGTTCAAGCGCTTAAGTAGTACTACTCAACTAATTACTCATACTTTTATGTTCTTCCATAGGAATGAAACATACATTTTATTAGTATCTATACCGAACGAGGCATCCTTTGTTTTGATTGTTCAATACAAAAAAATGTGCTACAATGTATTTACAAAATATATTTACAAAAGGTGGTTATTATGGCGAGTACACAACCAGTGAATTTCAGAGCAGATTCTACATTCTACCAACAATCAAAAGAAATACTAGCAGATGAAAAGATAACTTTATCTGATGTATTCAACGCAGCACTTCGTAAAATTGCAACTGGCGCAGTTGACCCTAAAGAATTTGTATTCAGTGATTCTCAGGAAACACAATATCAAGTTGCCTTTGAAGACTTGAAAAAGGAGATTTTGCTTGGCCATCAGGACATTCAGCAAGGTAAGTTAACTTCTTTGTCAGATGTGAGAAAGGAATTTGGTCTTGATTAATCATAAACGTTACCATGTATTTCTTACAGATCAAGCAAAAAAAGATTTACGAGAGATACATAACTATATTGTCATAAATTTCTACAGCCAACAATCAGCAGATGGAAAACTCGACCTTATTCTAACAGCTCTTGAAACATTGAAAACTTTTCCAGAAGCTTGTCCATTAGTTTCTAGCAGAGGCTATGGAGAATTGACAGATGATGGTAAACACTATCGTTATATGCCGATTGAGAACTATTTGGCATTTTACTATATTGAAAACTATAATGTCTATGTTGCTAGAATATTGAGTTCAAAGCAAAATTGGGCTAAGTTGTTTAATAAGTGACGGATTTTTGTCAAATATAACCTAATAAAGATACTTCTTATTATAGTATGAGAAGTATCTTTTCTTACACTCCCATGACATTCCAAAGAATAGAAAAAAAGACTTCCCATTGTAGTATGGGCACTAGAAGCCATCTGGCTTCTAGCGCAGGAAAATTTGAGACCCTAGGCTCAAATTTTAGCAATGAGACTCGCATTTGCGAGGCTGCTTGCGTCCTAATACTACAATTCTCAGAAGTCTTCTTTTTTTACGCATTCATGTCATTCCCAAGAACAGAAAAAAGACTTCTCAATTGTAGTATGAGCACTAGAAGCCAACAGGCTTCTAGTGCAGGAAAATTTGAGACCTAGGCTCAAATTTTAGCCAAGAGACACCGCAGCTGGCTACTGGCGTCCTAATACTACAATTCTCAGAAGTCTTATTTTTTTACGCATTCATGTCATTCCCAAGAACAGAAAAAAGACTTCCCATTGTAGTATGGGCACTAGAAGCCAACCGGCTTCTAGCGCAGGAAAATTTGAGACCCAGGCTCAAATTTTAGCAATGAGACTCGCATTGGCGAGGCTGCTGGCGTCCTAATACTACAATTCCAAGAAGTCTTTCTTTCCTATTCACCCTCAACCGTGAAAATCGAAGCAAATTCATCCGTTTCTTCTGGCTCAGCTTCTTGCGACTTAGGTTCTAAGAAATAACATTCCTCAATAATCACCTCGGTCACATAAACATCCTGCTGATCACGATTCTTATAATGTCTCGAATGAATACGACCTTCAATCCCTAAACGATCGCCCTTCTTCACAAAACGTTGAATACGATCTGCCATTTTTCCAAAAGCAATCACCTGAATAAAATCTGTTTGCTTATCCCCATCATTCTGTCTATAAATATTCTGCACCGCCAAAGTATTACGACACACAGAATTCCCCTTCTCAGATTGATGAACAGCCACCTCTTTAATCAGACGACCAATTAATGAAACATGATTCATTTTTCCGTACCTCCATTGAATTATTAAAGAACAAATTGTCCTTCATTCTATAAGTACGAAAAAAATCACGAAAAATATTTTTTTATGAAATATTTTTTCTTAAATTTTCTGCAAATTCAGATATTTTTCTCAAACGATGATTTACTCCAGATTTTGAAATTGGACCAGATGGAATAATCTCCCCTAAGTCCTTCAAACTAATATCCGGATTTTCTTTTCTAACTTGTGCTAATTCAAATAATTTAGCCGGCATTGCTTCAAGCCCAACAGTCTCCTCAATCAATAAAATATCTTCCATTTGACGAGACGCTGCTGTAACTACTTTGTTAATATTGGCATTTTCGCAGTTTACTAAACGATTCACCGAATTTCTCATATCACGTACAATACGAATATCTTCAAATTTCATCATCGCATTCGCTGCACCAATTAAGGCTAGAAAATCCGCAATTTTTTCTGCTTCTTTTAAATAAGTAATAAATCCATTTCTTCTCTCAATCATCCTCGCATTGAGTCCAAAAGCATTCATCATGTCACAAATATCTTCATTATGTTCTTCATAGTTGGAATAAATTTCTAAATGATAGCGGCTTGTTTCAGGATTATTCACCGATCCTCCTGCTAAGAATGCTCCTCTTAAATAAGAACGCATTTTTTCTTCATTATCACGAATCTCTAGTGGAATATGTGTAATTAATTCAAGTCCTTCCATAATCCCTAAATCACTTAAAATTTCTTTAGTCCCTTGTTTTAAACGTACAATATACACATTGTTTTTCTTCAATTTCATTTTACGACGAACAAGTAATTCACTTTCAATTTGATAATGTTGTTTTAATAATACGAAAATACGTCTCGCAATCGCAGCATTTTCCGTTTGAATGTTTAATACAAACTGACGATTAAATAAACTCAAAGAACCATTCATACGAATAAGTGCCGCCAATTCAGCTTTTGCATGTTCAATATGTACTTCTAATTGTGTTAATTCTTTTTTTGTTTCAGATGCAAATGACATAATACCCTCCTTTCTCTATACAATAGGAGTGGGAAAGAACATTTGCTCTTCCCCACTTCTTTTTCATTAATCATGTTTTACACTTCGTAATAAAGTAAATAATTCATCAATGACTTTTTGTCCGTCATGATAAACACCATTTTCTCTTAATTTGAGAAAATCAGTCGAAATCACTCGACATCCTTGGTCTCGTAATCCTTGGAAATCATATTTTACTTGATACAAATATTCTTCATGTTTTTGCTGATTCAAATACTCTTCTGGAACAGACTCAGTATTGACTAATACCGTATCAATAAAACCTTCTCCTAAATGTTCATGTAAGACACGAACATGGTCACTATCTGCAAAGTGCTCGGTTTCTCCTAATTGCGTCATAATATTACAAATATAAACAACTTCTGCTTTTGTTTCACAGACAGCTCGTCCAATATCTTCAATCATTAAGTTTGGTAAAATACTTGTATACAAGCTTCCTGGTCCAATAACAACCATATCCGCCTCCATAATCGCATCTACAACTTCTCTTGAAGCAATCGGCTTACGATTTTCATCATAAGTATGAACACTAACATGTTTAATCTTTTTACGATACTTCACTAATTGAGATTCTCCATCTACAATCGTTCCATCTTCAAATTCTGCTCTTAATAATAATGGTTCTTCTGCAGCAGGATAGACATGTCCTTCAATACTCATCATTCTAGAAAGAAGACGAATCGCATCAAAAATATTATTTCCATGCATTTCTGTTAAGGCTGCAATAATTAAATTACCAATCGCATGCCCTGCAAAAAATTGATCATCTGACTTAAAACGATATTGGAAAATATCTTTTTGTAAGGAATTCATTGGAGATAATGCACATAAGCAGTTTCGAATATCTCCTGGAGGTACAACATTAATATAGTCACGAATAACGCCTGAACTTCCTCCATCATCAGCCACCGTTACAATGGCTGTTACTTCAGCATCTTGCTTTCGTAAATTTCTTAGTAAAACAGGTAAGCCTGTTCCTCCACCAATAACAGTAATTTTAGGACCTTTCTTTCGCTTCTTTTCTTGAGGCTCTACTTCAAAAATCACGAACGACCATTCCCTTCTTTACGTTTATCTTTATCTCGGTGAGAAATCGTTACATGATAAGAGTCAGACATTAATTCTCTTCCTGTACGTTCTGTTAATGCAACGGAACGGTGTTGTCCACCCGTACATCCAATCGCAATCGTTACACTTGATTTTCCTTCTTTTTTATAACCAGGAATAACAAAATCAAGTAATTCCATAAATTTATGATAGAAAGTTTTTGTTTCAGGTTGACTCATCACATAATCATAAACGGCAGAATCTTGTCCTGTTAATGGTCGTAACTCCTCAATATAGTGAGGATTTGGTAAGAAGCGAACATCCATTACGATATCCGCATCAATTGGAATACCATATTTAAATCCAAAAGATACGACTTGAATCGTAAAGATATCAGTATCTCCATTTGAAAAAGTATGCATAATTTCCTCACGTAATTTTCTTGGAGAAAGAGTTGTTGTGTCAATGACTTTTTGAGCACGAACTTTTATATCTTGTAATAATCGACGTTCAGCAATAATTCCATCATATACACGTCCGTCACCAGCTAAAGGGTGAGTACGACGAGTTTCTTTATAACGAGAAACTAATGCATCATCACTCGCTTCTAAAAATAAAATTTTCGTAGTAATAAACGAAGTATTATCTAATCCACTAATCGATGTCATAATTTCATCAAAGAACGCTCTTGAACGTAAATCGATTACTAATGCAATTTTTGTAATTTTTCCAGATTCTTTTACTAATTCCCAAAATTTTGGTAATAAACTTGGTGGCATATTGTCAACACAAAAATAGCCCATATCTTCAAAGCTTTGCATTGCAACTGTTTTTCCAGCACCACTCATTCCTGTAATGACCACTAATTCTAATTGATCTGCCATGTGTCATTCACCTCTCCTATTTCATTCTCTTTATCATAACATATCCGGGTGTTCCATGGGAAATTTTAAGATATTTCCTTCCCTTCTAGACCCTAGTATCTAGTTTATCTTGTTGTAATAAAATTTTTAAAGTTGTTCCTTCTCCAACAACCGATTCTACTGATAATTCTAATCCTAAATTTTTCGCAATTTCATTGGATAAATATAAGCCTAATCCTGAAGAATGGTAATTCATTCTTCCATTAAACCCACTAAATCCTCTTTCAAAAATACGTTGTTGATCAGATTTTGCAATTCCGATTCCCGTATCTTGAATACATAAATAAGGCCCATCTAAATATATAGAAATTTGTCCCTCTTTGTCCGTATACTTAATCGAATTTAGTAAAATTTGTTCTAAAATAACGCTGAACCATTTCGCATCTGTCACAATGACTTGTTCAACAGCATCATAGGATAATCGAAGATTTTTATAAATAAAAAACGTTGCAAATTTCTTCAAAATTTGACGAATAATACTGTCCAAAGAATGTTCTCTCAATACTAAATCTTGATGAAATGTCTCCATTTTAACGTAATGCAGGACAAAGTCTGTATATGTTGTAATTTTAATCAATTCTTGTTCTAATGGACTCTTTTCAGGAAGATTTGGTAAAGCCTGAATTAATAATTGACTCGAAGCAATACTTGTCTTAATTTGATGAATCCACATTGTATAGTAATCTAACTGTTCTTTATAAGCTTCTCTTTGTAAAAATTCAGCTTGTGCTAATTGAGTAGAATAATCCTCTAAAGTCTCTAATAAAAACTGTTCAGATGTTGTCCACACTTTTTCACTTTGAAGCAAGTCTTTCCAATTAGGATTTTCCTTTATTCTTTTATACTGAAGAAAATCCTTTGCACACCATGAAGCTAAAAATACACCTGAAAAAATTAGAACTAGTACGATTAAATACACCATCCATTCCAATGCATTAAAAGCAAATCCAAAGACTAGCCATAGAAACAAAATAAAAACGATATACACTAAAAAATTTTTATGACTAAATAGCCACTTTATAATGAACTTTCTCTTTTCTTTATTCATTGGAATCCACCAATCCATAACCGATTCCTTTTTTAGTCGTAATAAAATTCACTAATCCGCATTCTTCTAATTTTTTACGTAGACGGGCAACATTAACGGTTAAAGTATTATCATCAATGAAGAAATCACTATTCCATAATTCCTTCATCAATTCATCTCGACTCACAAAACTTCCAACTCGTTCAAATAGAACCCGTAAAATTTGAAATTCATTTTTCGTCAAATCAATCACTTGTTGTTTATAAGTAAATTGAGTCGTTTTCAAATGTAAAGTCGCACCCTTATATTCAATCCAATCTTGAGTTCCAACAAATTCATACGCACGACGGAAAAGTCCTTGGATTTTAGCTACTAATATCGGCATTTCAAAAGGTTTTGTAATATAATCATCTGCCCCCATATTAATCGACATGACAATATCCATCGGTTGTTGGTGGGAAGATAAAAATAAAATTGGTACATTTGAAATTTTACGTATTTCCTGACACCAATAATATCCATTAAAAAAAGGAAGAGTAATATCTAATATCACTAACTGTGGATTCACTCTTACAAAATCATCCATTACTTTATTAAAATCTGTTACACATTCAACTTGATAATTCCATTTGCTTAATTCCTGAGCTACAGCGTCACGAATAATTGGTTCATCTTCCACAATCATCACCGTATGCATCCATTTCACCTCAATTTCTAATCATTCCTATACACCTTGATTGTATCACGGAATAAATAAGAAAAAAACACCTTCCTTTGGTATCTAGGATACAAAGAAAAATGTTTTCTCATCATTAACTAAAAATTTATTTGATAATTGTCTTGAAGTTTTGGTTTGTTGTAGCTTCTAATACAGGATGTTTTTTCATATAATCCGCAATTAATTCTGTCATATCAATTTGTACTTCTCGTACAATTTTTTCTGGTTTAAACATAGCATAGTTTCCGCCACCTACTGCACGATATTGGTTTGTTACAACTTCTAATTCATCCGTATCTTGAACAGGAGCACCATGATAGTCTAGTCTTGTCACTCGTTCTCCAAATGGTTTTGTAAAATCAAGTGTATACTCAATACCTTCATACATATCATAATTATAATATTGTGGTTTTGGTTCAATATATTTTGGATTAAATTGAACTTCTCCATCTTTTACAATAAAGTAAGTCGCTACTCTTTCTAACGCTAAACGTAAATCTTCTCCAGAAATTTTTAGCACTGCTAAAGTATTTGGATAAATGTAGTTTGTAATCACATCACGCATTGCAATTTTAGAACCAAAGCCTCGTCCTTCATTATTGAATAAAGCTGTTCCTGAAATATCTGCACCCGTTGCTTCCATTTGAACTTTATTAATAAATTCAATATAAGGATGTTCAACTAATCTTGCTTGTTGAGGATCTGTAATCGTCATATCTCCAACAACAGTTCCTACAGGTGTGTCTAACCAATTTTCTACATCAGCTTGTAATTCTTCAAACATTTCTAGCACTTTAGGATCTGCTTTAACTCCTGCTGTTTCATGTAATTTCGCTTGACTATTAACAACCACATAACGGTCGCCTTCTTTTTCCACTTGTAAACTAATTTCACCGACATAAGCTCCACGATACCCTGGCTGAATTACAGGAACTCCGTTTACTTTTGTAGCAATAACTCGGTGTTGGTGTCCTGTTACAAGAGCATCAATTCCAGGTACTTTAGTCGCAATCGCATACCCTTCATTTTCTCCTGTTAATAACTCTGTTGGTTCACCAGTTTCTAAGTCTGATTCAAACCCTCCATGATAAGTCACTACTACGATATCTGCTTTTTCACGCATTTCTGGCACATATTTTTGTGCAGTTTCTAAAGCACTAATAAAGGTTAAATCTTTAACGGTTGCAGGTTGTTCCCATTTTGGAATATAGGGAGTTGTTAATCCTAATACTGCAATTTTAACCCCTTCTTTTTCGATAATACGATAAGGATCTCCAAATACTTGTTCTCCTGTTTTAGAAAGAATATTCGCACAAATAATTGGATGATTGTAGGATTCAATCGCTTCACGTAAATAATCTAATCCATAATTAAATTCATGATTTCCTAAGATTCCTAAATCATATTCTAAATAGTTTAAAACTTTTGTTAAATCATTGGCAATGTGATGACCTTGCTTACGAACATAATAACTTAAGGGCGAACCTTGAATAAAGTCTCCATTTTCAATTTGAACAACTGGACCTTTTGCTTCAGCTTTAATTTTCTTAATAATGGTTGCAGCTTTAGCAGTACTAAATCCTAAATCTAAATTTCTTTCAGCATAGTTAGTTGGTAATACATAACCATGCATATCACTTGTTTCAATAATTTTGATTTCCATTTTATCCCTCATTTCACTCTTTAGTCACAGTTCATTGTATCATATAAGCCATAAAATAAATAGATTTCTATCATAAAACAAAAAAAGAGTTCGTATAGAACTCTCCTTTCAGACGTATCTTATTATACTTCCCTAAATAAGAATAGACTTCCTATAGTAGAAATAGCAGCAATAAAACGAAAGGTCTGCTGGCGTCCTAATACTACTATTAAGGAAGTCCACTTGCAGACGTACCCTATTATACTTCCGTTAAATAAGAATAGACTTCCCATAGTAGCAGCAGTACTAGAAGCCACTCTTCTGGCTTCTAGTACAGGAAAATTTGAGACCCTAGGCTCAAATTTTAGCCATGAAACCGTCAAGTTTGCTGCCATCCTTTGCTACTATATCGGGAAGTCCCTTTCAAACGCACTCTTATTACATCCGTAAAATAAGAATAGACTTCCTATAGTAGTATTAGTACTAGAAGCCACTCTGGCTTCTAGTACAGGAAAATTTGAGACCTTAGGCTCAAATTTTAGGCATGAAACCGAAGGTTTGCTGCCGTCCTTTGCTACTATTCGGGAAGTC
>ERZ773233.330-NODE-330-length-33575-cov-24.426671_pt1 | contig 33575 bp, 34 predicted proteins | sample MGYA00580991_ERZ773233 | MGnify/ENA primary metagenome ERZ773233 (study PRJEB29015, sample SAMEA2738178) | human oral metagenome | biome: human oral; feature: human-associated habitat; material: saliva | place: China | collected 2161 ...
TTAAACATTGATCGCTCTGATTTAAATGTCAGTTTTACCATAGTGCAGCTTCCTGCAGATACAACCATTACCTCTCAAACCTTGTCACCAAGAATAGATAAGGGAGATAGCAGGTACAGCTACTACACCTGGTTTAACGCTGAGGCTACTAGCGAGAATATAGAACTGACAGGCAGTTTTTCATACTCACCTTACGACCCTACTGGCAGGCCCACTACCTCCACTCCTAGCCCCGCCCGCAAACCTAGTCACACATCTGCGCCTTTCAGCACGGCTAGCCCTAAACCCAGCCATGACAATACCAGCAGACCAGCCACCGTCAGCCCAACTACTGACAACTCCGCCACTAAGCCTGCAACAGGCACCAACAAGTCTGTAGCTACATCAATATCCAACTCTCGCAATTTTAATGGCTTACTTAATGAATTTTTAATAATTGCTACCATAGCCTCTATTGCTATAATCGCAGGGACCTTCTTATTAGCTCGGATAAGTAAGAACTCCACTTCTGCGTATACGCCACTTTATGCTGCTACACTCTATGATGATCAAGGTAGCTTTAGCGCGCAACCACAGACCTATAAGAGCCATTCAAACCAACCACGAAGCTTTACAGATAATCAGGCTTCTACTCAACCGAGCCATTCAGGGGGCGCAAACTCAAGTCAGCAGCCATCCTGGCCAGGACAGCCAGACTGACTTGAATTCCACCCACAAGCTTTAGCAATTACTTGTTCAAGGAGAGGGCAATGAAACGTCTACTCGCCATAGCACTAGCTTTTCTCACGCTAGTGGCCGGGGCACTGTTAGCCCCGGCAGCCACCGCCGCCGAAAAAATTGAAACCAAGATATTATTTGCACTCAACGCTGACGGCAGCAGCGATGAATTAGTTGGAGTTTATAGCGACAGCGATACTGTTGTTAATGCTTCAAGTTGCAAAGACACTGGCGAATATGTGACGAAGTTTACCCAAAAAAATGGCACTAATCAGTGTTTTTTTGGAAAACACCACGAGAAGGGTGATTATGATATCGCTTGGATAGTATCTGAAAAAGATGGTGTCCTTGAGTTTGACTTTTTGAACCTTAGCGCTTCTTTACGTGTCGACATTGCATCCGCATTATCTATCTACTCCTCTGAGTTAAACGTTATTTCTACTGCGGCAGCATTGCCTTTAAATGCAACTGTCACCGATCAGACTCTGTCACCAACCACAGATAAAAGTGATAAGTTTATTTATTACATTTGGGAAGGCTCTAATGCCACTAAGTCAAGCGCAAGCTTAAAGGGTACTTTGCCGCTTTCTGGCGCCACCAGCAACCCAACTAGCAGCCCGACTAGCAGCTCCACTAATACGCCTGCCCCAGTTTTCACGGTTACTCCTTCAGATAGCCCTAGCGCTACTGCGTTAGCCACGAATGATAAGTCTAAAGATTCGAACACCAGCTTATATGTGGTGCTAGGGATTGTGGGCGTAGCTGCCGTAATCGGAATTGTGGTCACTGTTGTGCTGGTAAAGAAGCGTAAGAGCTCTAACCCTACCCCTGGGTTCTACCCGCCAGCTTCTCCAACTATGCCTTATAACGGCCCTTACCCCGGCCCACAGGCTCAGCAAGGCTATCGGGGCCCGCAGCAGCCACAGGGTTACCCAGCTGCGCAACCCCAGAATTACCCTGGTCAAGCTGCTCACCAGCAAGGTAACTTCAACCCTCAGCCTTATCCTGGCCCGCAACCTCAACCTACTCAGGGACAACCGGGGGCACAGTCTCAAACTGGACCGGCCCAGCCAGGCACGCAGCCACAGCCCAGGCAAAACCAGCCCGAGGCAGGTCAGCCACCTTATGGCGCTAACCCAAACTACCCGCAAAACCGTAACTGACCTTTACAAGGACTAATGTGCTGGCCGGCCATTAAAAATGGCCGGCCAGCACCACTAGTATTAGTAATACATTCAAGGAGGAAGTCGTGAAACACGCATTAGCAACCGCGCTAGCTTTTATCACATTGGCTGCCACAGCTCTTGTCACTCCCACCGCCACGGCTGCCACGCCTACTAGCAGTATCGAAACCACACTAATGTTCGTACTTGAAGCTGACGGCAGCACAGATCAGGGCGTTATTATCTCCAGCAGTGACGAAACCATAAATAAATCTAACTGCAAAGCTTTCGGAGATTTCGAAGCAGAATTTAAACAAAAAGACGGCAAAAATAAATGCCTACTTTCGACACACCGCACTATCGACGAATTATCTAGTTCATGGATAAAGAATGTCGAAGGCAATGAAATTAAGTTTTCATTTACAGGAATTTCATTTGATTTCGTCTACAAAGTAGCGACTCGTTTCGGATTCGACACAAATGCGCTTAACATAACCCAAAGCATTGCGGCAATTCCTTTAAATGCCACCGTCACTATTGAAAGGTTGCAACCCAAAGTAACTAAAGGTAGTAATTATGTTTACTACACATGGGAGGGAGATACTACTGAGACCATGGGGGCGGGGCTAGTGGGAACTATTCCAATCTCCAATCCTACTGCCACACCAGATGCTAGCTATGTCAAGGAACCTGCCCACACAGACAACCCCAGCGACAACTTTTCATCTAACGCAGCCTCCCCTACTGTTCTAGCCACAAAGCAGAATTTTAACAACTCTAATAACACTGCCCTCTATGTTGTATTAGCGGTTGTATCGGTAGTTGCTTTGGGCGGCATCGTGCTAACTGTTCTACTAGTGCAAAAACGTAAAAAGCCAGCTTTCCCACCATATCAGCCTGGTTCTCCCATCCACCCTTATAACTCACAACCCTATTCATCATTGCCACCACAATTAGAACAGACCTACCCGCCCATGCAACCTCGCCAAAACCATCCAGGGCAACCTAATCAGCATCCTGATAATACCGAGCCAACTGCCTAACCAGAGTTAAAAGTTATGAAAGTTTACCTTCAGGACAATAGACTAAAGTTACAGATCAAGCACAGTCCTGCAACGATTAGTAAGGAGAAGGCAATGAAATACATACTAGCAATCACACTAACCTTCATGACATTAGCTACAGCAGCCATACCCAGCCCAGCCGCAGTAGCTGACGAAAAGATTGACACAACATTAATGTTTGTACTTAACCCAGATGGAAGCAGTGATGATTTTATAATCGTCTATAGCAATGACGGTACAGTCAACACTTCCAACTGCAAGGACGGCAAACGCCATACCGCACGATTTAGTCAAGTAGAAGGCAGGAACAAATGCATCTTCGCTAGGCATAACGGGAAAAACGACCTTGTTAGCACTTGGTATAAGCAACAAGCAAAAAACGAAATTAACTTCACTTTCTCAAACACGCCTAACTACTCACTAGAACTTGCAAAAAAAGCATTAGGTATCAACTACACTACAACACTAAAAATAAATAATCTCATAGCGGTAGTGCCAGCGAACGTAAATATTTCCGAGCAGACTTTATTACCAGAGGTAGAGAAAAGCAGTAAACATATTTACTACACTTGGAGGGCGAGCGCAGCTAGCAACCCAGATGCTGGTCTAAAAGGAAAAATGCCATTTCCTAACTCATCTATTAAGCCCACTAGTGAACCCACAAACACAACTACTCCAACAGCTACTGATGATGACTCTCTGCATACCGTTTCCGCTACCTCACTGAGCAAGGATAATGGCTCTGATATCGAGTTTTACATCGCATTAGCTATTGTCTGCACATCAGCTTTAATTGGAATTGCGACCATAGTTTTAATTGCGAAAAAGCGTGAAAAATCTCTACACATTTACTATAGTAAATCCTTGCCTGTAACCTCTAACAAGAGCCCACAGCAGTTTATACAACAGACTTATCCAGACAACCGATCACAACTAAGTCACTAGCAATAGATTCAAGGAGGAAGCCGTGAAACACGCACTAGCAATAGCGCTAGCTTTTATTGCATTAATGACTGCAGCGCTTGCCACCCCTGCCGCCACAGCTTCCGGGAACATTGAAACCACATTAATGTTCATACTCAACTACGATGGCAGTAGCGAGGAAGTAACTGCCGCATACAGTAAAGATAACACTATAAACTCTTCCAACTGCAAAAACACCAAAACGTACACTGCGGAATTTAATCAGTCAGATGGTAAAAACGAATGCGTTTTTCGTAAACACTATGACAGAAATGAATACGGCCACGCCTGGTCTACACACCGTGTAGATAACAAGCTTGAATTTAACTTCATGAGCCTTTCAAGTTCTATGCAAATCGAAGTTGCAGACGCTCTGGAGCTGAAGAAAACTAATGACCTGAATGTGGTTTATACGGTAGCTGCGCTGCCCTTAAATGCCACTGTCACCAGAGAAACACTATCCCCAAAGGTAGCCAAGGGTAGCAAAAACATCTACTACACCTGGAACGGTAACACAGCTGTTGATTCAACTGCAGAGCTGAAAGGAACCATACCGTTTTCTAGCACTACCATCACTCCATCTATCGCCCCAGCCCCGGGAGACACCGGGGTCAGCAACGATAAGCCATCCGGCAATAACACTACTGTGCTAGCTGTCAGCCACAAGTCCAGCGACTCCAATACTGCGCTTTACGTGGTACTAGGTGTGGTTTCAGTAGTGGCCCTGACGAGTGTAGTAACCACCGTTTTACTAGTGCAGAAACGTAAAGAACCAACTCCTACCGTCTACTTTGCAGCCTCCACCAGGGTTTATAACGGACAACCCCATTCCGGCCCGCAGCCACAGCAAGCTAGCCACCCAATCCCGCAAACATCAGAGTCCCAGCCTCACCCAAGTCCACCATCTGCTATGCAGCAGAACCAGGGTGGCCAATAACCAGGCCAATTGAAATCATTAAGGAGGAAACCGTGAAACGCGTACTAGTAACCTCACTAGCCATTCTCACGCTAACGGTTGCCGCACTATTTGCCCCCATCTCTGTAGCTGCCGCAACCATTGAGACCTCGCTGATGTTTGTACTTCAAAGCAATGGCGACACCTATGAAGGCCTGATTGTTTCTAGCAGCGACAACACCATAAATCAGTCAAACTGCAAAGACACTAATAATTACGAAACCAACTTTCGCCAAAAAGATGGTAACAACCAATGTCTTTTTACCAAAAAATATAGCAAAGATCAAAGCGGCAAATCCTGGATAAAGAAGACTTCTGGCAGTAACCTTGAGTTTGACTTTACTCCTGTAACTTATTCGATGAGAGACGCTATCGCAAAATCACTAAGCATCGTTAACACAACAGATTTAAACGTAGTCAGAATTGTAGTTGCACTTCCATTAACCGCAACCGTTACCAATACGCAAACCACATCTCCTACCATATCTAAAGGCGATCAATATGTTTACTACACTTGGAACACAGACAAGGATCGCATTGATATCCGCCTAATAGGAACTATGCCCCTGTCTAACTCCACTAGTAACCCCAGCAACAGTAGCAACTCCAGTCCTACCACTCCCCAGAGCCCTGGAGTAACTATCACCCCCACCCCACTAGCCGTAAAACACAAGGACTCCAATACCACGCTTTATATTGCATTAGGTATCACTACTGCAATGGCTGTGGCAGGTATTGTAATTACGATTTTATTGACACAAAAACGCAGGCGCCCCACAGCTAAGTACACCTCTTCGGCACCTTTAAGTCCTTATAACAGTCAGGGCTACACAGGCAACCAGCCCCAAGCGGGCTACCTAACTCCCCGGAACCGGCATACCTAGGGAACCTGACTACTAGCCTGATACGGTTAAGATAGCTCCCCCTAAGCGACACACTCAAGGAGAAGCAGTGAAACGTGCACTTGTAACCGCACTAGCTTTTATCACATTAATGGCTGGAGCCATATGCGCGCCTAGTGCTGTCGCCGCAGGTAGCATCACCGCCAAGCTTATCTATATTCTTGAAAAAGACGGCACTGCCTACGAAGCAATATCTCTTAGTAGCACTGACGGCACTATCAATGACTCCAATTGCGACGATATTGATGATTACACTGCTGATTTCAGCCAATCAGGTAGTAAAAGCGAATGTATGTTCTATCAGTACTATGATGAGAACGAATACCTTGCAGCCCTGTTAAGAACCCCCAACGGTTCAAAAAATAATATCAATTTTATGTTTATACCAAACTCAGTTGCCATGCGCGTTAAAATCGCGGCTGGTCTTGAGATAAATGTCAACGATCTTAACGTCACTAAGACCGTGCTCGCCATCCCGCTAAGAGCAAAAGTCACCACTAAAACACTTTCTCCGGTGGAAAGCAAAGATAATAAATATGCTTACTACACTTGGAATGGGAGCACCACTGACACCGGTGCAGCTACCGTAACAGGGACTATGGAACTGGCCGCCTCAGCAGATGGCGCCCCTACGATCAACTCTGGCGTAAGCCCACAAAGCACCCCGTCTGCTACCGACGAGACCACCACTGGCCTAACTAAACGCACTGGTAAGGCTTCGTCGGCTCCCCCAGTTTCAGCTGTTCCTACTGCACTGAGTGTCAAGAAAACCTCTAGGCAAGCCGACAACAGTCTCTTGCTTGCCATGATTGTGGGCGGCCTAGTTGCCACGATTGGGATCATGGCGACTGTTCTGCTTTCCAAGAGACACAAAAAGCCAGCTAAACCTCAATTTTCTTCCCCTGGTAGACCTAATACTCCACACCCCTATCCCAGCTCACCCCATAACGGACAAGCTCCTACAAGTCGAGAGCGGCCGCCATACAGCAGTGGCCCGAATTATCCACGTAGCTAAGTATCGGTATCTAGGCAACAAAATAGTCACTACCAGGTAAGGAAATAACATGCGTCGTAAATTGACAGCTTTAATGGCGCTTTTAATGCTGGCAGGCGCCGGTATGATCGCACCTACCGCCACCGCACAGGAATACGAGGGATCATATGTAACCCAGCTTTCTAGCGACGGCACAATCACGGAATTCATTGCCGTTATGGGAGTAACTGAAGAAAGCTGCCAATCCACGAAATACAAGCCTGTTTATGACGCTAAACGTAACGCTTGTTTGCTTGGACTGTCTTTTAAAGGCGAGCGGATCACCAAAGCTTTTACACTTAAGCTGACCTCAAATGGCGGCACCAGCTATTCCTTTGAGTTCAGCACTCTTTCTGTCAGCGACTACGAGGCACTTGCCCACGATATGTATCGAGGCGATACCATCAAGATCACCAAGATCACTTTATCTCTACCTGTAGGTAGTGTTATCACCAACGGTAAAGGTAATGCCACAAAATTAGACAACACCGATACTGACGCCTATCGCTGGACCGAATACAGTCCGTTAATGTCAGTAACGGGCACCACCACCCTCGATGCTTCTGTGGCAAGCTACTTAGCGGCTGGCACTCCCTCACCCACGCCCACTTCCGCCGCAACGACAGAGTCTGCAACCCCCACCACTACCACTTCAGCTGCACCCACTCAGAGCACTAGCACCACAGCCCCGGCTAATGATTCAGGTTCCAACACTGGCTTGTATGTAGGTATCACCATTGCGGCAGTAGTAATTGCAGCGATCGCAATTGCCACCGTCATAGTTATTAACAAGAAAAAGCAAGCCGCCACTGCTAACTACGGCCCCTACCCTGGCGTAGTAGCTCCGAGCATGAGTACCCCAATGGTTCCCAGCATGCCAGGCACTGCTGCTCCTGGAGCATTTAACCCTCCCGCATACCCGGACGCCAACCAAGCTACTGGTAGCCAGTACCAGAATGGAACTGGGACACCTCAGCCACCGTATCAGCCCGGCCAAGGCCAGCCGCCTTACGGATCAGGCCCAAACTATCCACAGGCGTAAAAAGTTAGGCACCCCGTGCGCTACGCTCTAAAACAATTAACCACCCAAGGAAGGGACATTATGCGTCGCAAACTGACAGCATTAATGGCACTCTTAACACTGGCCATTGCAGGCGCGATCGTACCCACTGCAGCCGCAGACGAATTGTCCGCTACGTATGGAGCAACTTTAGACTCAGATGGCACATTCTCAGAATTTGTCGTCGTCAAAAATGTTAGCGCCGACACCTGTAAACCAATTGAAACCTTTAAGCCAACATATGACGAAAAAACAAAGAATTGCATTATTGGATACACAAAAGACCCCAAAGATGTAACTAAATGGGAATCATTAAAGCTAACCGCCCTTGGTGACAATAAGTATTTTTTCAAATTTCAACCTGGCTATTTTCAAACAATAAAGCTTAGCGTTCAGAAGCTATATTCCAATTACTCCTTAAACTTCACGACTATCAACTTGATCATACCTAAGGGAACCACTTTCTTATCAGGACTAGAGCAGGCAACTCATGTCAATAATGATAACGTTTGGTATAAATGGAATGCAGATAATCCCTATATTTATGTCAAAGGGACCACTATCTTAGATGCTTCGGTAGCGCAATACATACCTAAAGGAAACAACCCCTATACCGGCGAGACATCCAAGCCTTTCCCATCAACCGAATCATCAGACTCTGCAGCAAACAGCAAGTCACCAACCCCTACAGCAACTACCAACGCGATAGCACTCAACGCTAAATCTAAACCTAACACCAGCCTATATATCGCCACAGCTATTTCCGTATCGATAATCGCGGCAGCAACAATTATTGCCATTGCACTAATGAATAAGAAAAGGCAGGTAGTTGTACAACACTCCCTTAACTCACATCCGAGACCTTTCCTGCCTGCAGAGCTTGACTCAGCCTCTGCTGCCTACCTGGATTCCCACCAACCTCACGTCATGCCACAAGGTGCACGCACCAACCAATCTTTGTCAGCTTCTTCTCCTATGAGGAATCAGATATCCTCAGCCAACCCCGCGCCAGGTTACCAAACACCATCAGCCCCAAGCACCCCTAGAGCATCGACTTCATCAGAACCCCATCAGCAGCCACCGTATCAGCCTGGCCAGGGTCAGCCGCCTTACGGATCAGGCTCAAACTATCCACAGGTCTAAAAGCTAGGCGCCTTATGCGCTATGCTCTAAATAATCAATCATCCGAGGAGGGAACATTATGCGTCGCAAACTGACAGCATTAATGGCACTCTTAACACTGGCAGTCACAGGCGCAATTGCACCCACCGCAGCTGCCCAAGAGCTAGAAGCAGAATATATAGCCGGTCTGCAATCAGACGGCACATTCCTAGAGGCAGTCTCTGTTTCAGGCGTCAGCGCCGAGGAGTGCAAGTCCTCAACATATCAGCCACTTTATGATGAAAAAGAGGGTACTTGCACGGTTGGCTACGAATATAAGCCAGAAAAACTTTATAAGGCGCTATCAATTAAGTTAACTCCCCTAGGAGATAACAAGTACTCCTTTAGCTTCACTGCCCTGTCTTTTTACTCGCTTAAATCAGAAGCTAAGAACCTGCTTTCTGACCACACGCTAAACTTTACAAGCATGACCTTTGCCATGCCTAAAGGCACTACCTTCTCATCTGGAGTAGAAAAGGCAACAAACGATAGCAACGATAAATACGATATCTATAGGTGGGATGACGCCAGCACTTATATTTATGTTAAGGGAAGCACTACCTTAGATGCTTCTGCAGCACAATACATCACTGGAGGTAGTGATCCTTCTACAAGCGAATCGCCCACGCCTACACCCACACCCACCACTGAGTCAGCCACCCCTAGTCCGACCAGCGAATCAGCCACCCCTAGCGCCACTGCCAACGCCTTAGCTAGCAACAAATCAGAATCAAACACTGCTTTGTACATTGAGATCGGCGTTGCTGTGGTGGTAGTCGCGGCCGGCGCAATCACTGCCATTGTGCTTGTAAACAAGAAGAAGCAGCCTACTGGCCCCACTTATCGCGGCCCTTACCCAGGGGCTTACCCCGGTGGTCCGGGTGGTCCTGGCGCAGGCTTTGGTTCAACCGGCCCGGGCGCTCCCGGCGCAGGCTTTGGCCCAACTGGCCCTGGAGCTGGCCCCGGCGCAGGCTCCGCCATGGGCGCAGGCGCTATGGGTGGACCACGCCCCGCAGGCGCTTCAGGTACAGGTTTTGGCGCACCTCAGGGCAGTTATCCAGGCGGCTACCAACCCCAGCCCTCCTCAGGCCAACCGCAACCCTACCAGCCGCCGTCGGCCCCGTCAGCGCCAAGCAACCAGGCCCCTTACAACCCCGGAAACAAGCCGCCGTCGGCACCTTACGGGCCTGGTAACGGGACCGGTGCAAACCACTAAGGGGAGTTATCCCCAGAAAAACTCAAGATATTCTTAGCCCTACGACACTAGGATAGAGCTGGGCCCGATCTATATAGAGATCTATAAGACCGGGTCCAGCTTTACTAGCCGCACCTGCGGCATACAGAAGAGGACACACAGATGCGCGCAAGATTGTCAGCATTAACAGGAGTATTGGCACTCATACTTGCCTGCTTACTTACCCCTGCAGCAACTGCGGCAGACCGTTATGATGGCATTGCCGTCACCATAATGGACAGGTTGGGAAGCATCCACCAGGGCATGCTGATCTCCGATGAAACTGGAACACTAACCAAATCTGATTGCCAGGCTAGCGGCGACTACCAGGCGAACTTTTCGCCCAAATCCTCAGGCTCTGGCTCTACCTGTTTAATTTACAAGAGCTACAGTACTAGCGCACCTCCTGTCGGGGTCTATATCACCAATAAGACTTCTAGCTCTTATGACTTTACGTTTAAGGGCTATTCAAACATTCTTAACTCCACCGTACAAAGCAAAAGCGGCTTGAATATCAAGCTAGCAGGAACCATGCTCGGGGTCCCCAAGGGATCGAACGTTACGGCTGATGGAGCTGAAACAGGAAACACCTCTGGCGCTGATCTCTACGCTTGGCAAAAAGGCGGTTCTATTCCTGAAGCTTCAGGTACCGTCAACATCAGCGGTTCTAATGGTGGCGGCGGCTCCAACGGTGGCGGTGGCTCCAGTAGCAACGGCGATCTTGGTATCGGCGATCTGAACGGCGGCTCTAGTGGCTCTGGCGGTTCTAGCAATTCCACCACTTCCCCCACCCCCAGCGACTCGCCTACCAGCGACCAGAAAGGTGCTACCCCCGCACCTAGCGCCACCTCAACTGCGCAGACCTCCAGCAGTTCTAGCTCCAGCTCTGACGACGACAACACCACGCTTTACATCGTTGCTGCTGTTGTGGCCGTGATTGCGGTTATCGGCGTCATTGCCACTGTGTTGGTGGTCAAGAAGAACGGCAAGAAGAACGATCAGGCTAACTTCGGCCCCTACCCGGGTGCTCCCGGCACCGGCTTTGGCCCTAACGGCCCTGGATTTGGTGGCCCGGCTGGCCCTGGTTATGGCCCCAATAACTTTGGCGGCCCCTCTGGTCCCGGTGCCCCTGCCGGCGGCATGGCTCCTGGTGCTCCTAACTACGGCGGCCCCAACGGCCCTGTAGGCGGACCCAATGGCCCGGTAAATGGTCCCAGCTATGGCGCCCCTAACGGCCCTGCTGGCGGCTCTAACTATGGTGGCCCTAACGGCCCTGCTGGCGGCCCTAACTATGGCGGCCCTAACGCTCCGGCCGGCAGCTCTGCTCCGGTAGCTCCTAGCGCCCCGGCAGCGCCTAACTACCCGCAAGGCGGTTACCAGGGTGGCCCCGGTGCTGCTCAGGGTGGCCCCGCCCAAAACGGCACTACCCAGGGCGGCTATCAGTCCCCGAGCCCGTCAGCTCCGTCAGCGGGATACGCGGCAGCTCCCTCAGCTCAGTCCGCTGCGGCCGGCAGCCCCTTTGCTGGCCAGCCCGCAACCCCGGCTCAGCCCGCAACCCCCGCCCAGCCGCTTCCTTCCAGCTCAGCTGGTGACGATGTCGTCCTGCCCCCGCAGGTAACCCCTGCCCAGCCGCAGGATTACGACGCCGCGCCGGCAGCAGGTGGCGACGCTGAGGACTACTACCCCACCATCCGTCTGGGACAAGATGAGGGCCTGGCTCCTACTCGCCAGTACCCGCGCTTCAACCAGAACAACTAAAACCAGGATTCACAGTGAATATGAATGCGCGCGCAGCTGCAGCTAAAAGCCGCAAGCCGCTACGTAAACGCACGCTGCTAGCACTGTCTGTAGCTGCGGCCGCATGTCTGTGCGTTCCAAGCGCAGATGCAGCTGCCGCGCACAGTTTCACTGACGCTCCGAGTGCCGCAGTTAGCTCAACCCAGTTAGTTTCTAGCCAGCTAGTTGCTAACGGGTTGAGCGAGGCTGGGGTCTCTACTGGGGAGACTGAGCTCTCTACTGGGGTAGGCGAACGCGTCGATAATTCAACCGGGCGCTCCAACATTCAGGCCCGTCGTGGCGGCGGCAGGGGCCGAGGCAGCAGAAGCCGCTCTTCTCGCAGGCGTTCAAGTTACCGCTCAGGTAATCGCACGCGTTACCGCTACTACCATCACCACCACGGCTCCCGAAGCTCAAACTCGACCATGACTGATCGCACAGCCATGATCATGTTTGCATTATTGGCAGTGGTGCTCATTTTTGTCTTTGTGTTTATCTGGCGTGCTCGCCAAAACGCCTATGCGCAGGACCAATACGCTCCTTACGGCAACGGACCGAGCGGCTATAACCCTAATGGTTATTCACCTGATGGCGGCTATAACGCGGGTGGGTATTCTGCGGGAGATTACTCTCCCGGAGGCTACTCGGCGGGAGGGTATTCGGCGGGAGGCTACTCTGACGGAAATTACTCTGCAGGTAGCTACGGCCAGACTGGTTACGGACAAACCGGTTACGATCAGGGCGGATACGGTGCTGGTAGCTATGGGCAGGGCAGCTATGGTGGCGGTAACTATGGCACCAGTAACTACGACGCCGGCAGTTACGATGGTCAAAACGGTTACGCCTCTAGTGGCTACGACCAGAGTGGTTACAGTCAAGGTAACTACGGCCAAGATGGCTATAACGCGGGTAGTTACAATGAAAACGGCTACTCACAAAATGGTTACGGCCAAAACAATAACTACAACCAGAATAATGGTTGGCAAAACTATGATCCCAAGGATTATGGTTGGAACACTAAGTAAAGTGTTCTAGCAGGGCTGGCGGAGTATTTGAGACTTAATACCCGCTAGCCCTGTGCCGTTAATAAAATATACTGCACTCACAGTTGTTTGCAGTAACTCAATGAGGATGAGCAATGATGCGTCGTATACTCAATGCGCTAATGGCACTTAGCTTATTAGGCACGTGTGCAGTTTTTATGCCAGCCGTATCTGCAGCAGATACGGAGCTAACCGTCGCCTACGTTTACAAGCTGTTCCCTGACGGTTACACCCTAGAAGGTGTGCAGGTGATCGGCTCTGGTGTAACCAAAGAAAACTGCACTAAAACTAACACTGCAAGTCTTTTCCAAGTTGAGTATGGCCAGGAGCAAGACCAGACTTTCTGCACCATCACCCGGGAAATTTTGCCCAGCGACTCGCAAGCAATTAAATTAACTCCACTGGGTGATAATAAGTACTCTTTGTCTTTTAAGAGCCTAGATGTGCAGTATCTGGAAACGGCTAAAAAGTATTTCCCAGACTACACGCTTACCACTAAATATGTGACGCTAAGCCTGCCGCAAGGATCTAGTCTAGACACCAAAACCTATGACTATACGCGCCCAATCCTTAACAACACCTTCATTGAATATGACTGGGCTATCTCTACCCCGAATGTAGAGGCTTCGGGGAGTGTAAAACTAGACGCTACCGCCGCTACCTACTTCCGCGTATATGGGGGTGACTCCCCAGCACCTACCCCTAGCGCAAGCAGCTATGCTACAACTGAGTCTGCTACACCAACACTCACTACTAGCGCAGCGCAGTCTACTTCTTCCACTAAAGACAACACTGCCATGTATGTGTCGATAGCCGTTGTTGTGATTGGGGTAATTACTGCAGTGTTGTGCGCGGTTCTTATTGCGCGTAAAAACAAGGCGACCAAAGCGGTTATGCCGCCGCCTGGTTACCCGAATTACCCTCCGCGCGTGTAGCCACTGACAGTTAGGTCGCGCCTGGCTATCTGGTCAGGCGCGACCTCTAACTAAATCACTACTACCTCAGGAATAGCCGTGAGCACATTTTTGCCCATATCTGCAGCTAAATTAAATACGCCGCTTCGCAAGCATGCTTTGCTAGCTTTGGCCACTGCTGCAGCCGTGTGCCTGTGTGTGCCTAGCGCCGGCGCCAGCGTTGTACGCACTGCTGTCAGCTCAATTTCAAGCAGCTCAGTAAGCAGTAGCCAGTCAAGTTCTAGCTTAACCACAGCAATTGGTCGTAGCGTGGCTCCGGCACGCCGTGGGAGCAACAGCGGAGGTTCAAGCGGACGCAGTTCCTCTAGTTCTTCTTCACGTCGTAGTTCCAGTTCTGGGCGTTCGAGCTCTCGCTCTAGCGGCTCGCGCTCTGGAAGTTCCAGTTCTGGGCGTTCCAGCTCTCGCTCCGCAAGCTCAAGTTCTGGACGCTCTAGCTCCAGAAGTTCTTCAGGTCGCAGCTCAAAAAGTTCCAGTTCAGGGTCTTCGCGTCGCAGTTCCAGTTCTGGGCGTTCAAGCTCTCGCTCCGCAAACTCCAGCTCCAGCTCCAGCTCCAAGCGTTCCAATTCGCGCAGTTACTCTGGAAATTCCAGCTCGCGTGGATATTCGGGGTCTAACTCTGGCAGCTCTAGTTCGCAGGGGTACTCCGGCAGCTCCGGTTCACAGGGGTACTCTGGTAACTCCGGTTCTCAGAGCTACTCGGGGTCTAATTCCGGCGGCTCCAGCTCACGCGGCCATTCCGATCCTTACTCAAGCAACTCAGGATCTCAGGGGTACTCAAACTACTACTCCGACAATTCCAACTCTCAGGGTTATTCAAACTCGCGCTCAGGCAATTCCAACTCGCAGGGTTATTCAAACTCGCGCTCAGGCAGTTCTAATTACTACAACCGCTACGGCAACAATTACTATAACAACTATTACTATGACGACTACGACGACTACTACAATTACCACCGCTATGACGACAGCGAGGGACTAGGAATCGAATTTTCAAAGCGCACGGCTTTAATCATATTAGCTGTATTAGTAGGTTTAGTAGTATTGGGTGCCGTAGCTAAAGGCGTGAGCGAAGCCTAGCCATAATTTTTCGAGCGAAAATATCTACAGATAATTTAAATATGCAATTTCGCAAACATGCTTTGCTGGCTTTGGCCAGTGCCGCAGCTGTGTGCCTGTGCGTTCCCAGCGCCGGCGCCAGCGTTGCACGCACAGCCGTTGGCTCACTCACCTTAGTGGGTGGCAGCCAGTCAACTTCTGTTACGACCACAGCTATTGGTCATAACAGGGTCCCCACGCGTGGCCATGGCGGCGGTCACGGCGGTGGGCACAGTGGTGGGCACAGTGGTGGGCACAGCTCAGGGCACTCCAGATCAGGTTCTTCGCATCGCAGCTCTAAGCAGCGGCACTTTCGCTCAGGTTACGTAGGGTCTAGCTACAGCGACTATGACGACGATGAAGGCGGCCTCACCTATAGTGACGAAGCAGAGACCGAGATTACAAAGCTTACGGTTTTAGCCGTGTCAGTTGCAGGGGCAGCAGGCTTAGGACTGTATCGCTTAGGTAAATCCCTGGACGCTAAAGAGCTTTAAAGTCTGGCGGTGAGTTCGGTTTGGCGGCGGGGATAATTCCCCGATGCCCACCTCTAGAGCAACGGTTATTCTGATTAGGGACTAGTTTTAACTACATCAGTACTACTTCAGGAATAACCGTGAGCATGTTTCCGCCCCTTTCTGCCACTAAATTAAATACGCAACTTCGCAAACATGCTTTACTGGCTTTGGCCACTGCCGCAGCTGTGTGCCTGTGTGTTCCTAGTGCTAGCGCCAGCGTTGCTCGCAGTTCTATTACCCCAATCTCAAGTATTTCAGTGAGCGGTAGCCAGTCAGCTTCTGTTACGACCACAGCTATTGGTCACAACAGGGTCCCTACACGAGGTGGTCACGGTGGCGGTCATGGTGGCGGTCACGGCGGTGGCCACAGTGGTGGGCACAGCTCAGGGCACTCCAGATCAGGTTCTTCTGAGCAAGGACACTCCAACTCAGGTTACGTAGGCTCTAGTTACAGCAGCTACTCTGATGACAATGACTCTAAAGCAACAGATGAGCTTGAGGCTCTTGGGCTTCTTACCGTAGGTGGATTAGGGCTGTATTGCTTAGTTAAGGAAGATGAAACCGAAATCATCTAAAAATCTGAGGCAATATCATTGCGGTAAGGGGATAATTCCCCGATGCCCACCTCTAGAGCAACGGTTATTCTGATTAGGAACTAGTTTTAACTACATCAGCACTACCTCAGGAATAACCGTGAGCGTGTTTTCACCCCTTTCTGCCACTAAATTAAATACGCACCTTCGCAAACATGCTTTACTGGCTTTGGCCACTATCGCAGCCGTATGCCTGTGCGCGCCTAGTGCTAGCGCCAGTGGTGTACGCAGTTCTATTACCCCAATCTCAAGCAGCTCAGTGAGCGGCAGCCAATCAACTTCTGGCGCAGCCACAACGGGGCGTAATGCGGTCCCGGCAGGCCGTGGAGGCAACAGCGGAGGTTCAAGCGGACGCAGTTCCTCTGGTTCTTCCTCGCGTCGTTCAAGTTCCAGCGGTTCTGGCTCTTCCTCGCGTCGTTCAAGTTCTGGGGGCTCTAATTCCAGCGGTTCTGGCTCTTCTTCACGACGTAACTCTTGGTGGGGGCGTTCTAGCTCTCGTTCAGGCAGTTCTAATTACTACAACCGCTATTACAACAATTACGACAGCGATCACTCCTACGACGACCCTAACAATGACACCTATGGAGATCCGTCTTACGACGATTCGACCAGCGATAATAGTTACAGTAGCCAGTCTTACGATAATTCCGGCTATAGCCAGGAACAGCAAGACATGGATTCTAGGTTTATACCTCTTGCCGTAATTATAGTCTTCGTTGCAACAGGCATGTTTTTAATTATGATAGCTGGAAATTCGAAAGACTCAGCTCGTAAACCTCAGCCTAGGTTTAATACATCACCCATGAACTGGCTATCCGGCACGGACAACGTTAGCAACTACTACGACATTAGCGACGACAATACCAGCTACGACAGCAACGACGATAATAGTTACGACTGCGACAGCGGGGACTACAACTATAGCGATGACAATAGTTACGATAGTGGCAGCGACAGCAGTTGCGACAACGATAATAGCTTCTTTGACTGGTGACATCACCGCCGGCAACTAACACTCGGCTATAGCAGCTATACTGCTGCTATAGCCGACTTTTCTATATTCACCGAGGATACTCATGCGCCGCTTATTTAGTGCACTCATGACCCTAGCGCTACTAGGGGTAACAGCCGCAATAATGCCTCCCACAACCGCATCTGAACACACACGAACCCCAAATTTTAGCTATGTGTTACTAGACGACGGCAGCACTATCGAGACCATAGGGGTCAGTGGAGAGCATGTCACTGAAGATAATTGCGTTCAGAAACATCGCAACTATAAAGCCTTATATTCATCGACTAAGGGATACGGTAGCGACACTGGAGGCATTTGCATAATCCAAGGGCATTTTAAGGCAAACCAATCTGCGGTATTCAAGCTAACCCCTAAGGGTAACAACCTGTACTCGGTCCGCCTAGAAAACCCAACTTTGCATTCTCTAGAATTCCTGAAAAAATATTATCCGGATTTTAGTCCCTCCGCAGAATGGATGAAGGTAGCGCTACCAGTCAAATCCACCGTTACTTTTGGCTTAACTACCGATAACGGGGCTCCAGGAACTGGATACAACAGAGAAAAAGAAGTCGACAAAGACAGAGTCACCTACCTCATGAAAGCCACTATGCCAGACGGTGTGGTGCAAGGGACTGTAGAGCTAAATAGCGAGGCTGCCAGCTACTTCCCTGGCGCAACCACCTCAAGTCCTGTATCAAGTCCCGCTAAGGCTGACACCATCCAGGATCTAGTAACCGCAGGCATTATTGTCATCATCGCAATTATTTTGGCTGCGGCAACGCTAGTGTTCATCTTGCTCAAACGCAAGACTGCCTCAGCCACTGCTGGCACCACCTCCACAGACTCGTCAGCTAGCCGCTAGAGTGATCCTTCGTACTTTGTAAGCTTACATCCTTGACGTACTCGCGTTATGCTTAAGACAATTAACGCGGTATTGGACGTAATTGGAGATAACTGTGACGCAGGTAGCTAGCTCAACCCAGGCGCTGATGTGCCCTGGCTTTGCGCTACCTACTCTTCGTTTCGCCGTCCTACCTCTGCTACCCCTCATGGGACGAATGCCGAACGCTCGCTGAGCCACATCTGCGTGCCTTGGCGAGCGTTATCGCATCTGTAATTTTGCGCCTCTGCGCGCCCAGATTTAGAAGGCATTCCCATGAACCGCAACCGTCAGCTTCCGCCTGCCCCCGTATCCGGCGCTTGGAAAATCACCGACCCACGTGCTTGTCGTAGCTTCGCTAATGTGGGCGATTTGCGCCTCGAAAATGACTCTATTTTGCCGGCAATTACGCTCGCTTATGAGACTTGGGGTGAGCTTAACGAAGACCGCTCCAATGCCATTTTGATTGAGCATGCCCTCACCGGTGACGCCCATGTTATTGGTGAGGATGAGCCTGGTCAGCCTACTGCCGGTTGGTGGTCGCAGGTGGTCGGCCCGGATTTAGCTATCGACACTAACCGCTACTTTGTAGTTGCCATTAACGTGCTAGGTGGCTGTCAAGGCTCTACCGGCCCGGCTTCTATTGCTCAGGACGGCGCCCCTTACGGCTCACGTTTCCCGGTGATCTCCACCCGCGACCAGGTGCGCGCAGAGGCTCGCCTGGCGGATCTGTTGGGGATTGAACGCTGGAACACGGTTGTGGGGGCCTCGCTCGGAGGTCACCGCGCTATCGAGTGGGCCACCATGTATCCGGGGCGCGTGGAGCGCCTGGTTATGGTTGCTTCAGGCGCGCAAACTACCGCTGAGCAGGCGGCTTGGGCCCACACTCAGATTCGTGCGGTGCAGCTTGATCCGCACTGGAATGGCGGGGATTATTACGACGACGCCGTCGGCCCGGTAGCGGGGCTGGCACTAGCCCGTCAGATCGCCCACACCACCTACCGTTGTCCCAATGAGCTCGATGAGCGTTTTGGGCGCCTGCCGCAAAACGCTGAGGATCCGCTAACCGGCGGACGCCTGGCGGTGGAGTCTTACCTGGATTATCACGGCGAAAAGCTGGTGCGTCGTTTTGATGCAGGCTCTTATGTGGCCCTGTGTCGCACCATGATCAGCCACAATGTGGGGCGTGAACGCGGCGGGCTGCGTTCGGCGCTGCGCAAGATCACCGCTAAAACGCTGTGTATTGCGGTAGACAGTGACCGTCTTTTCTTCCCCGCCCAGGTTAAGCGCATGGCTAGTTTGGTGCCCAACGCCAGCTACGCCCTAATTCACTCTGCTCACGGCCACGACGGCTTCTTGATCGAGTTTGATCAGGTCAACGAGCTGCTTGCAGATTTTTTAGATTCCGGGGCACGTCAGGATCTAAGCTACTGGGCTAGCTAACTCCCGCTGGCCACAGGGGCCAACGGGAGCTTGCGCCGTCGAGCGCCGGTAGGGGGCGCCGTCGAACCCACAACAGAGGGGGCGGCGTAGAGCCTAACCGAGAGGCAGCGTCGCACTGCGCCGTCGGCACTTAATTACGCGGGCGAGTGAGCTTATCCTGGCCGTAATCGAGCAGCTCACGGGCCACAGAGGGCACATAAACACTCAGGCCCCCGTCACTGACCGGGAAAGTAGCCCAACCTTCCTCGTCCACCTGGACAGTGTCTTGCTTACCAATCATGCATGTCCAGTAGGAGCCGGCGTGTGCCCGGCCTACATACATGCGCTTGGTGCCGGCCCGGCGATCTGAGAACAGCACGGCCACACCCGAGGCGGGGCGGTAGTCGTCACCTTCACGGGTAAAGCCCACCACGTCGGCGTCGTCGAAGTAGTCGTGCTGGGGGCCGTACGCCAAGAAGTGGCGGATATTCATCAAAACCGGCAGCTCAGTGACTGCAGCCAGGTCCCCAGTTTCGGGAGTGCCAAACAGATCGCCCCAGAACACGCAAGGCATCCCCTGTTCACGCAGCAAAATCAGCGCGTAAGCGGAGGGTTTAAACCAAGCCTGCACCGGCGACTCTAGCGACTGCCCCGGCTGAGTGTCGTGATTTTCCACGAAGGTAACCGCGCGCTCAGGATCCGTCGCCACCAAAGTGTCATTAAACAATGCACCCAAATCAACTTCACCATTAGAGCATGATGCATAAAATAGTTTAAAATGCAAAGGCACATCAAACAGACTCACGTAGGGCACAGTAGCCAGGTATGAACGCAGCACGTTCACATCCCGCGACCAATACTCCCCTACCGCCGGCAGCGCCTTGCCGGTCCGCTGGCGCAGCTTGGGCAGCCACAGCGCGAAGAAATCGGCACCCACGTGCTTAAGCGCGTCTAGACGCAGGCCGTCAATGCCGGTGGTTTGCACATACCAGCGCCCCCAGGTGTCGAGCTCTTCATGCACCTTGGGATCAGATACATGCACGTCGCAGCCCATTAGGTAGTCATAGTTACCCAGCTCGTCATCCACGTTCTGGTTCCAGGACTTGCCTTCAAAGAGCCACAGGCCAGTTTGCTTACGCGCATCATCCCAGTCCACAGCCTTAAAACAGGTGTGATCCCAGATGAAGTCAGAGTATTTGCCGCCGCGCCCAGGGAAGGTGAAACGGGTCCACACCTGGATGTCTTCAGGTCCGCCAATGATCCGACGCCGGTCATAAGGGTCCACCTGCATGGCTTTTACGTTCTCTAGTTCATCTGCGCCCATGCGGTGGTTGAGTACGATGTCTGCCACCACTGAGATGCCGGCGCTGTGCAGGGCGTCGACGGCGGCCAGGTACTCATCCTTGGTGCCGTACTTGGTGGGGATGGAGCCTTTTTGGCCAAATTCTCCCAGGTCGTAGAGGTCATAGACCCCATAGCCAACATCTTCTATGCCGGTGTGTCCTTTATAGGCGGGCGGCAGCCAGGCTGAAGTAACCCCGGAGTCTGCCAGTAGCTGGGCGTTGTCAGCTAGCAGGCGCCAGTGACTGGCGTCAGCATTTAAGTCCCAGGCAAAAGCCTGCAACAAGACTGGATTAGCTGCGTCAGGATTTAGTTGATGCATAGGGTGATTTTACCTTTCGCTCTAGCCCAACAGGCTACGCTTACGGTGTTCTTTAGCTAAGCGCGTCGGTTACGCGCAATTTCACTGGTTACTGCCCAGCGAGTGTATCGCTGTTCAGCAATAATGCGTTCTTGGTTGTTAAGCATGCGTAGCTGGTTGTTAAGCATGGCTCGGTTCTGGCTTTCAATGCGTTGACGGTGCATATCGCCTTCATAAACATTGATGACTTCTTGCAAGGTAGAGGCACGATAGTTATCAACTAACTGCCACATGTAGGCCACAGCATTTGCCAGCAAATATGCTGCTGGGAATTTACCTTGGTAGTTATCCCGATATTCACCTACTAGGGAGTTAATCTCATCTACTACCGCTTTTTCACGCTCATGAATCTGCTCATTATGGGCTTCGCGAGAGTTAGTGGCCGCATCTTCGCTGGCATTGTGGCGCTTAACTTTTGCATTATGCACCACGAGCATAATGGCACTGATCAGCACACCTAAAACCAGGTTGCCAAGTAGAAACAGTAGCGTAATCAACACGTGCTTAGATGAGAGGTAAATTAGCAAACCCAGCAGCGTCCAGGCCAGCAAGAATGGCACCAGGTGCGAGACAATTGCCAGCGAAACAAAGTGTTCCTTTTCGCAAGCTTTCAAACGCGAGTAGTCTTTGACACCCTTAGTGGAGCCATCATGTTTAGCTACCAAGATTCTCCTGAATGCATGATGGAAAAGCTTTTGCAGGCCAATGTAGAAACCAATAGTCCATGGCCCGATTGTGAAAAGCATATACATAGCAGCCAGAAGACTTCCATTGGCAACCGCAATAAAAAGTACCACAAGGAGTACCAAAAACACCCACGAAACACAGCGAGCCGTATTGGCAATAAATTGGGGTCGCTTCCAGATCTGCGAATAGTCGGCGTAACGATATTGCCCGCGAATGCTATTGAGGTTCTCGTGTAGCTCGTCGCTACGATGCAGGATATAGGACAAGCGCCCCAACCAGTTTTTGAGCTCCTCGCGCTGAGTTAGCTGCTCAGACTCCCCCATGCCCAAATTCCTTTCCTATTAGTCAACACTTCCACAGTGACCAACGCCATAATCTACCACTGGCAGGGCGGCACAAACCAGCCCCGCCCAGCGGTTAAACCTGGCATTCAAGCTCCAGGTGTGGGCCTGAAACAAGACTTAACTAGCGGCGTCGGAACCTAAACGCCGCACACAGTGAACCTTAGCTTTTCTAGGCTATTTAGTGGTTCACGATCATGTTTGTTACTAGCACAGTGTTTGCGTACTGTTGCTGCGCAAGGATCTGGTTTTGGCGATCGAGGATCGCGCGCTGCTGATCTGCCAGCTGCTGTTGCCGTGCGTCAGCTTCATAAACGTTGATTGCTTCTTGAAGCGTGGAGGCACGGTGGTTGGTGACTAGCTGCCACATGTAGTCAACCACTCCGGGCCTTAAGTAAGCGGCAGGGAAATTACCCAGGTAGGTGTCTGTAAACTCTCCAACTAGAGTGTTAATCTCATCCACCAGCTCTTTTTCGCTGTCATAAACGCGCTGGTTATGGATGTTTCTAGCTTCAGCGCCAGCAGTTTGAGCCATGTTATGAGCCTCAACCTTGCGATTGTGCACCAGCAACGTTACCACACTAGCTACTGCCCCAGCCAGCAGGTTTAACAAAAGCACGATAGCCAGCATCAGCGTTTCGTTAGCCACGGTGGGCCCATTAGTCGAGGCTCCCGCCATCATCAGCCAGAGCAGCAAGAACGGCACCAGGTGCCCCAGCGCCACCGGCAGAACCAAGCGTTCTTTACCGCGAATACGCATCCGCTCTTGCCGCTCAAGAGCTTCAGAGCCTAATTTTTTAACCAATACTCGTTCTGTCACAAAATACGTGAGCTTATACACCCCGTAATAAAGCAAGATTAAAATTATTAGAACAGCAACATTGACAAGTGATTTAGCGGCGCCAGACTGTTTGCCATCAGCTATAAATAGTGGGATTAAAACCACAGCAAAAAGCAGCAATAATGCAAACCCAGAGTATTTAATGGTGTTAGCAAAAAATTGGGCTAGTTTCCAAGGCTGCCAATAGTCAGGCTGCTTATACTGCTTCCTGACGTATCCCAATTTTTGGTGCAGCTGATCGCTGCTGCGCAGAATATAGGATAACCGCCCCAGCCAGTCCCTTAATTCTTCGCGTTGAGTTGTTTCTACTTGCCCCACGGGCACGCTCCTTAGTCATAGCCACACTTTCGCGGCGCTCGACACTCTTTCACAGTGCTCAGCGCCTACAGCGTTTTGGCTGTCTAATATGCTTCGCTAACTGGCTTTGCCAGAGACCAGTTTGCGGTAAACCAACTCCAGTCTACTAACACAATCGTTAATGTCGTAGTGCGCGCCAATGTTTAAGTATTTTTGTGCCTCAGTTTGCCGGCGGTCATTATCGCTAAGCCAGTAGTCGATGGCGCGCGCCAGAGCTTTAGGATCGCGGGCCTTGAAGCGGCTGTGGGCATCTAGGGCGAATTGGCTTGTGGCCGTAAGCGGCGAGTGCGCGATTACCGGCACCACCCCGTGGCGTAGCACTTCCAGGCAGGAGAGACCTTCCACCTCGATGAATGCGGCGTGAATGTAGAGGTCGGCTTGCTCAGCTTGAGCGTCCAGCCCGGCGGCGTCGAAAAAGTTAAAGCTGGGGGCGTGTTTTAACACCCCATCGCGCACTAGGCGGCTAGCTGCGCGTCGTAAGGATTTTTCTGTGGGCCCGCGACCGGCGAAAACCAGTTGGATTTGGGAGGCGTAGCGGCTGTGGCGCATGGCTTTGAGGATGGTGGCTTGGTCTTTTTCGCGCGAGAAACGTCCCACCACCAGCAGATGGTAGACCTGCTCACCCACTGGCTGCGCTTTTACCGGAGCTTGCTTAGCCTCGGCTTGCTGCCCGCTGGGCTCACTGCGCTCAGTTTTTGCACCCGGCACTGGTTCTGCGCCTCCAGCTGGTTTCGACGGCGCCAGGCCCACCCCGTTAGAAATGGTCACTAGCTTGCCCCCCAGCCCCCACCGCTGCAGGCGCTGGTGCACCGAGTCTGAAGGGCACTGCACCACCTGCGCCAAGGCGTAGATACGCCGTCGCCAAGATGCCAGCAAAAGTGCATTGAGCGGCCAGACGCTGTCTAGGTGAATGGTGGCAGTGATGTTTTCAGGGTGGATGTGGTAGGTGGCCAGCACTGGTTTGCCTGCGCGTTTAGCAGCGTGAGCGGTGCGGGCCTGCAATCCGAAGGGTTCTTCCAGGTGGACGACGTCGGCCCAGTCCACAGCTTGTTTAATCACCTTAGGCTTAGCTTTAGCGAAGGCGTAACCCTGGGCTGAGATGATAGCGTCGGCCAGCGGAAAACGCCTGGCGGGCAGGGTGAATTCCGGGGCGGTGAAGTTACAGGCCTGGGCTTGCTCAGTGGTGCCGGAGCTAAGTACCCGCACGTCATGACCGCGTTCGCGTAGCAGGGTGATGGTGCGCCGCGCCGAGGCGGACAGGCCATTGCCACGGGTGTAGAGATTATTGATAACAAACAGAAGCTTCAGCGGTTCGGCTCGTTCCATGGGCTAAGTGTGACACGCAACCCTTAAAACTAGCCGAGACTTGTAAAACCGTGCTGAACTAGTCCAACACAACTACATTTTTGCCCGGTTTGGCGCGACTAGCCGGTTTGGCGCGGCTTCCCTCACCTTACACAATTTGCCGGATTTGGTGCGGCTTGCCCGCCCTGCACCAGCCATACTCCGCCCCACCCGCCGCACTAAGCCGAAAATTTACTTTAAGTGCAGCTCAAACCGGTGATAGTGTGCGATTAACGTATTTTCACCGAAAGGAACAGAGAAAATGAAGCTGTCTGCACGCAACCAGTTCCCCGGCAAGGTTGTTGAGGTAACCGAGGGGGCCGTTAATGGTATCGTAAAGATTGAAATCGCCCCTGGCCTGGTAATTTCTTCTTCCATCACCAACGCCGCCATTGAGGAGCTAGGCCTGAAGGTTGGCGCCGAGGCCGTGGCGGTTATCAAGGCTTCCAACGTGATTGTTGGCGTCGAGGACTGACCCGCGCCGGCTACTTTGCCGCTTTGTGCCTAGTTCCAGGCCTGCACTCGTTAACGACGACGCCGCAGCACCTGGCCTAGGCGCTTAGTTTTTGTGCTGCTTTGCCACCAGCTTTTTTGGGCACCAAGTTTTCGGCGCCAAGTTTGTGGCACCTTGCCATCAACGACGACGGACCGTCCACCTGCCAAACGAAGCGCCGACTACAGCAACCGCACTAAGCACAGCCGCAGCGGTTAGACACTGCGAGGTAGAAGTTTTTCCAGCTGCGGGTTGTTTTTCCGGCGAGGTAACCAGTTCCTGGCTGTTAGTAGGTGACATGGATTCTGAGGCTGTTTCAGCAGGCAAGTCTTTATCGCCCGAAGCTGCTGGCAAATCAGAACTACTTGCGCTCTTTAGGAGCGAATCAACATAACTAAAGTAATTTTGCGCCCAGGAAGCACCCCTTGAAATTAAAAAACTAGCAAAGAATGTTAATGCTAAAGCTGACGCAAAAGAAATACTCAAGTCTCGGAAAAGAATTTCAGAATCGATAATAGTCTCTCTCGTCCGATAACATTTATCACTACCCTTACAGGCCCACAAAAGACCGTAGGATTCGATAAAACCTGGCAATAATATTCCAATTAACACCAACAGGCCCCCAACAATTTTCCGCCCCCACTCCCCGGTATGCTCATCACCCATAAGAGCCATATTAACCATCAGCCCAAACCAGGCCAGGACAACCAAAAAGTATGTTTCGGTGTTAGAAAATAAGCCGGTCACGTCTCCACCAACATAAAAAGCTGAAGCTCCAGCAGGAATAACATCGTGCACGAAAATGCAAGCTAGAAGAAAAATAGACGCTATCAGCAAATCAGCGAGCATCATAATGCGAACCGGCAACCGTTGTGCAACCATTCCAAAACCAAAGCCACAAGCAATAGTAGCAAACAAAATTGCTATAGCTTCTTTACCGAAAGAGCGATTACGGAACCAAACTCCGCGCGCTTCAAAATAAGCATAAATGGCTATTGAGATAAAAAGGATGCATAGCGCCGAAAAAACGAGCAAATAAATCGTCAAATGGTGAAATTTCCGGAATTTAAGATAATTCCATAAGTTACCATTCTTAATATTTGAAGCCATAGCACCATATTATCAGCACCTGCGATTCGCATCATCCTATAGTCTGCTTAGGCCACATAACCGGTTAGCTACACAAATCACTAAATCCTTAACTAGCAAAACCCTTAGTTTTCTTACCGCCAACCTCTGGGAGCGCTTGCAGCCACTAAAACTGGGTTGAGCCCAACCCAGCGAACCGCCAGCTGCGTGAGCACGTCACTGGCCTGCATCGCTTCAGCATAGTTAGTAGCAACTGCGCGAGTTTTCAGGCAGTCAAGGGCCTGACCCAGCCGGGCGACGTCGTCGTCAGCTAAACCCACCTGAGAGGTGACAATCCGCCCAAACCGCTTGGCCAGGGCAGTAAAACCGCGATCCCAATTGATGCCGCCATTGTCGTAAATCTCGTGGGAAATGCGGCCCGCAATACGGACAACCTCGCCTTGCAAAGACCGCGCACGCCCAGAGCTAGACACAAGCAAATCCCACAGCTGCCGGAACTGGTCTTCAACATTAAGTGAGGAGTCAATTTCGACTCGCTGCCCCGCCTGCAGAGCTTGGTGTGGCACGGCCTGCTCAACCCCGAAAATTTCGCACAGCTGGGCTAGCGCCTCCACGTTTGCCTCAAAAACTGCCGGGTCTGCGTTGTGCCCATGGGTGATTAGCCGGCAGCGCTGGGCATCCATGCCTCGCAGCGAGTCTTGCTCCTTCCCGCCAGGGCGCGCCCCGTGTGCCAGCAGCACTCGGATCACTTCTAGCAGCTTGCGTGCGTCAAATAGACGCCGTCCAGCTAACGCATATTCGGTGAGCGTGTAGTTGCCGTACAGCCCAGAGTTAGCCTGGGCGTGCACATCTGCACCCAATTTGATCAGCTGCTCTATGTCGTCGCTGGCCAGGTGCGCCACAGCTGCAAACAGTGCGGTGCGATCTGCATAGTCGCGAGCGTTAATGTCGCCGCCGCGCGAAATCAGCAACGGCACCTGCTCACTATGACCGCCGCGCACGCGCCAGTGGATGGGGGTGCACTGGTAGCGGTCTAGGCTATTGATATCCTCGCCGCGCTGCAGGAAAAACTCTGTTATTTCCTGGCTGGCAGGAAAATGCATTAGCTGAGGCTTGTATGCGTCCGTGCGCAAATATGCCCCCACCTGGCAGTTTTTGACGGCCCACGCCACCGCCTCAACATCGCCCGAGGCGATGATCTGCTCAATGTCTTCCGGCAGGGTTTTCCGCATCCGCGCGCCCACATTCGCTCCTTCTTTGGCTGCTTGGCTCAGTTTAGCGCGGCCTTGATTTTCTTCCCGACGACGCCGCTGCCGGTTCGACGCCGTCGACTTACGTACTTGGGAACCTACCAAGCTTCCTTTTTAAGTAGACGCAACCCTGTGCGTCGTCGACGCTACAAGCTTTTTCGACCTGCGAGCTGCCAGATCAATTACCTGCCCGTCCTCATGAACAGCAGAGTTATCAGGGAGGCCAATCCAGGCAGAAATAAGCGCCCTGGGCACACCCGTGGCTTCTGCGATTCGCCTGGGCGAAAAACCAGGCCAAGCGCGCGCCGCCGCCTGCGCAAAGAGCGTAGGACGTTCCACAGAAACCTCAACGGGTTCCTGATATCGCCAGCCGCGCGCATTGATCTGCCCATATAGGCTTTTTGCTCGCATTTCAGAGATTAAATGAAGTCGCTGAGCACGCGTAACAATTGCCATTAACGAGGTACCAAAGCGGGCTTTAACTCGCAATAAATCTGGCAGAGTAGAGCGCTCATTTACGCTTTCACGCATAGGCGCCTCAGGTAAAAGGAGAGCTCCAGCAAACTCGAAGGCCCTGCGTTCCTGCGGGGAACGAGAAGTTGGAGGGTTATTTAGATCATTGTCATAGAGCAGATGCGCTAATTCGTGCGCAATGGTCATGCGCTGCACGTCGCCACGCTTGGGTGCCAAAGTGGCAATTACAGGCCGATCCTCACTAGCAGAAGGGCGAGAAATTCCAGCCATATCTGTTCCATATGAGCGTTGTGGATCCAAATTAGCCACAACAGCTATCCCCATACGTTCAACCATACGGGTCACTGAAGGTACAGGGTCATCAGCGCGCAAACCTGCCACTTCACGCAGCATTACAGCGCTATCTTCAACATCCAGTTCATGCACATCCGGAGGCGTAAATGGATAGTAGCCAGATTTTTGTGAGCCCTCACGCCACAGATCATTAGCTAACTGGCTAAGCACACCAACCCGGCGTTCCTCAACAGAGCGCGTTGTTGACTTCTTACGGAAAGTCACCGCAGCGCGGTCTGAGCCACGTGGAGGGCGGGCGAAAAATGATCGAGGCACACCAAACTCCAGAGCTAAGCGATTAACCAACTCTGCAGACAGCGGGTTCACTCCGTTAATTAGCTTTGAAATGGCTCCTTGTGACATTCCTAGGCGTGCTGCCGCCTCGGTCTGTGTGATCCCCTCTAGATGCAACAGGGCCTCTAAGCGATCGCCATAAAGTTCAGCTGGCCGTGTCACTGTCCTCATTTGCCTCAACATCGATTTGAGCGAAGAAGTTTTCTTCTTGCGAGACTTCTTCAAAGTTCAGTTCTCTGACCTCTTGCACCTCTGCAAACAATGGAATACTTGCGTCAATCTTAGTTTTGTAGCCAAATGCGCCCGCATCAATCGTGTGCACTAAGCGCAAAGTAAAGCCTTCCTCTGCTTTACCAGGGACGCAGTAATCCCACAACAGCAACAGCCTAAGAAGCGGGAGCGCCCCTTCCTCCTCTTCTCCACCTTGAAAAAGCGATGGCTGCCAAAACGCGCGTCGTGCTGCATTTTTTCCTGCTGCTGGTACTCCGCCAGGAAACACTGAGGCGTTTTCTTTTAAGAATCTAACTTGAACCTCATCTGTACATAGGAGCAGTTGCTCCATACGCTGCGGCAGTCCCCCAATTTGCCAGCCGCGTGGAAGTTTGCCGGAAATTTCAAGCAGATCGCGTAACCGAGCACGCGCCACCAACGGTCGTAATGCAGGGTGCTTTCCATGATTTATATCTGCAAGCTGCATACTCGCATAGGCAAGTGCATCGCTGAAGGGACCCCATAACGCTGGAGCAAGCTCCGCTGCCACATTTTGCACAGTTTCAAGCGTCTTATCTTTAGACATAGTACCCCTCCTAAGGATCGCTAGGAATATTATGCAGCAAAAAAACATGTTCCTCTAGGCTGTGCGGGCCAACACCAGCAGAACGTTTGGACACTGGATACTGCCCTTAAGATCGCCGCGAACGCTGCTAGGGTTGAAGGTCTACAGCGGCCTAAGCGCCGAGACACTCTATCTAGCAAAGGAATGAATCATGCTGGTAGTTACCACCCCAACCGTTGAGGGTATGCCGGTTAAGCAGTACATCGGGATGGTTTCTGGCGAGACCATTGCGGGCGTGAACATGTTTAAGGATTTTGCCGCTGGCCTGTCCAACATGTTTGGTGGCCGGGCAAGCAGCTACGAAAACGAAATCGCCAACGCCTCACGCACCGCAGTTAACGAGATGTGCACCCGGGCCCAATCCATGGGCGCGAACGCCGTCGTCGGCGTGCACGTAGATTACTTCACGGCAGGGGCAGACAACGCCATGCTGGCCGCAATCGCAACCGGCACCGCCGTCGTCCTATAAAAACTGTACGTAACTGCCGCCAAGCAGCCCCCGCCAATCACGGCGGGCACAAGTTTGCAGGCAAAGCAGACGTGAGCAAAGCAGTTCTATGGGCAAAAGCAGATCTGTGGACAAAAGCAGATCTGTGGACAAAAGCAGGCTACCTGGCTAGCCGAACTGATAGCATACAAATATGTGGGCTGCATTACCTATCATCCTGGCGCTAGTTGGGCTAGCCGCTCTCATCTATTTTGGGATGGGAAGCTACAAGGCCATCATGTGGTGGCTGCTGCTTTCGCCTGACTACTTGCTGTTCTTGGGCCTCACCTGGGTTTACACCCTTGATTACGTGTCTTGGCAGGGCATGGCCAAGCTTGGGCAGTACGCCTGGACGATTGACGCGATGCTGCTGGTAGGGGTTGTCTATTTCATCCTCAATTCGGTTTTGTATGGCAAGTCCACCCGCCTGTATAAGGTTGTCAGCGCTCTAGTGATCTTGGCATGCAGCCTGTACATCATGCTGGTGCCAGTTATGGACTTCATTGAGGGAATCGGCCCCAGGCCAGCCAATAACCTTTCAATCAGCCAGATGGTTTACATCGGTATCGCCGTAGTTATCGCCGCAGTCACTTGGTTCATGCGCCAGTCCACCATGGCTAAGCTAGACCTCACTTTGCAGGACAAAGCGGCCTCCTAGGTTCTAGAGGCTGCTTCCTTGTCAAAATATAAGAACTTTTATTAAAGCTTATTGTCAGTCCAACTGTGCTGATAGGATAAAAACGTGTTTGAGGTATTTTTTATTTGTTTCGAGGTAACTATATTCTTCGCGCTTCTGCGCTTTATCGTCTGGTATTACACGTCAGTTGCGCTCTGGATCCTGTTCTCTCCTGACTACCTAGTTATCCTTATTGGATCTGGTGCCTTCGTTGGTGACCACATCGACTGGCTAACCTCTTCACTAGCCGGCAAGATCGCTTGGGCAATTATGGCCATGGTGGTTGCTTGGGCTGTCTACTTCACCTTCAACTCATTTTTGTATGGTGTCTCCAAGCGCATATACAGGATTGTTAGCTTCTTGCTTATTGTCGGCTGCAGCTTGTACATCATGCTTAGCTTGGTTTTGCGCCTTATGGAAAAGGTCGGCCCACAGCTGGCCAACGATTCTACAACCAACCACATGGTCTATGTATGTATCGCTGTTGTTATCGCCTTGGTTGCCTGGATCAGGCGCCAAGCCCTCATGTCTAAGTTAGACGCGGATGACAAACTGGTAATTGTCCGCGATAAGCGCTAGATGGGTCTAGAGAGTTTAGGCCTCTAAAGCAGACTAGGACGCCGTCTCCACGAGCTGGGGGCGGCGCCGTCGTGTCTAGACGTAGCCGACGTCGTCGCCCCAGCTTGTTTAAAAGGCACCTAACGCAGGGTCTCACCCCAAAGCCAACGCAGGCCTTGCCGCAGCCTCCTAGCCGCAGTAGCCTGGCACAGTGCTTGTGCAGTGCGTTACCGCAGGCAGGTGTGCCGGTCGATTGAGCGAGTCGCCCACACAGCCATGACCAGCGCAAACAGCGGGATTAGCAGGTAGGCACCCAGGCCAAATACCGTGGGGGCAGCGCCAGTGTCGAGCGTGGCCTGGTAGGAGGACCACATGATTTCGCTGCTCAGGCGGCCAGAGAAGGTCATAGACAGCGGCAGAAAGAACGTACCCACCCCACTGAACACCTGATTGACCAGGTAAACCCCCACAAAACCGATAAGCGGTGCCGCAAAACCCATGTGGTTAAAGCGCCCCTGGGCCCCAATGGTCATAACCGCGCAGCATTGCACCGCCCAGCAGAAGCAGGAAAACAGCTGAGCCGCCACCAAAGCCAGCAGCACCGGCGTGGAGAAAGGCGCTAGCGCGCTGCGAATCGAGGCGGTGTATTGCGACAGGCTAAGCCCCTGCGTCCAGGCGGACGTGGCGGCCACGGCCACCAACCCGCCCACCATGAAAGGCAAAGCGGCCAGGCAGGCCAGGGCCATGCGGGTAATTTTTGCCCAGAAAATCTGTGCGCCACTGGCAGGCAGGCTCATGGTGAAGTAGCCGCGCTGGCCGTAGAGGGTTTTCCAGTAGTCAACCAGCCCCACAATCGCCACCACCACGGGCATCGCGATACAAAGCGCATAGGCCAGTATCTCAGTGGTGGTGCTCAGGTTGGGAATATCCAGGGCCCGCACGCCAATCGAGACAGCCAGCACCGCCACCAGGGCGGCCAGGATGCGCACGTCGCTGCGGACTTGGGCGCGGATTTCGTATGTCAGCAGTTGCTTGTACATCAGCGGTACTCCTTTCGGAAAATGGCGTCGAGGCTGTCTGCGTGGGCGGCGCGCAGGTCATCGGCGTCGCCCTGGAGCAGAATGCGGCCTTCCTTCACGAACAGGGCGTAGTCAACGAAATGTTCAATGTCTGAGATCAGGTGGGTGGAGACGATTAGCAGCGACTGGGGGTCAAATTCGCGCAGGATACCTTCCAGGATCACGTCGCGCGTGGCCGGATCGACGCCGCTGATGGGTTCATCTAGCAAAAACACGCGGGCACGGCGCGACATAACCAGGCTGATCTGCAGCTTCTCCCCCATGCCCTTGCTCATTTCGCTAAGCGGGCGGTTAGTGGGCAGGTCGAAAAAATCCACCATAGAGGCGGCTTTTTTGGCGTCAAAGTCCGCAAAGAAACGGCTGTAGACGCTGATGGCCTGCCTGGCGTCCCAGGCGGGGTTGAGGAAGTCCGCGTCGGGCAGGTAGGAGACGATCTTTTTGGTCGCTACCCCGGGGGTGTGGCCGTCAATGGCGACGACGCCGCTGTAGTCTGCTAGGACGCCGGCCAGGATTTTTAGCAGCGTGGTTTTGCCGCAGCCGTTGGGGCCCATCAAACCCACGATGTGTCCGGCGGGCAGATCCAGGCTGAAATCACGCAGGGCGGTGGTGGTGCGGTAGCGCTTGGTCAGGTTTTCCACATGGACTAAAGCGTTTGCCTGTGCAGCACCCACCGCCGGCGCCGAGCTAGACCCCGCTTGAGGCGAGCTGGTCCCTGGCGCGGTGGAGGGAGGTTTTGCGGTCATTTTTGTCTCTCCTGGACTTAAGTGTCCGCGTCCCAACGCTCATCTATGAGGCTGTGGGCCTGTTCCCGTTCCACACCAAGTGCGCGGCAGGCGCTGATGTAGGCGTCTACTGCGGCTTGGGCGTTGGCTTTACGTAGGGCGTGCAGGGCGACGTCGTCAGTGGCGACGAAGCGGCCGGCGGTCCGTTTGGGGACGGTGAGACCTTCCTCGTCGAGGGCGGCGAGGGCACGCTGAACGGTGTTGGGGTTGGTGGAGGCCTCGATGGCGAGGTCGCGGACTGAAGGAATCTTTTGGCCGGGTTTCCACGTGCCGTCAGTGATGCGGGCGCGGAATATCTCAGCCAATTGGATCCAGATGGGGCGGGTGTCATCGATGCGCATCGATGCATCCCTCCTGTCTTACTGTATTAATACACTAATACAGTAAG
>ERZ773233.332-NODE-332-length-33507-cov-4.086542_pt1 | contig 33507 bp, 30 predicted proteins | sample MGYA00580991_ERZ773233 | MGnify/ENA primary metagenome ERZ773233 (study PRJEB29015, sample SAMEA2738178) | human oral metagenome | biome: human oral; feature: human-associated habitat; material: saliva | place: China | collected 2161 ...
ATCTTAGAAGAAGTTAAAAAATTGATATTATTAAAGAGTTGATATCTAAAAAGGAGAAGGGAAATGAAAAAAATACCTTTGGAAAATGAAGAAGATTAGCACGAATATTATTGAAATGTTTTATGAAAAAATAAAAATTTATGGAAAAGACAATTTTTTGTTTAGATCAGGTTAGTCGCTTGCAACTTGAAGTAACTGCGAAGGAACTGGTTCTTCAACAAGTGATTTTTGGACCGCAGGACACTGCTTCTCGTGATCATGTGAAAAAGCTTCGAGGTGAGCTTGAAGGGCTTTATCGGCAAATTATTCGTGTAGAGGTGCAGGGAATATATCCTTCAAATTATCCTCTTTCGATGCAAGTTGTTGATATGATTTCTAGATGTAATCGTTTTATGAAGCAGGGGAGTTGAGTCTTCTACGTGAGGCTCATGAGATGGTTAGTGTGTTAATCAAAAAAAGCTAGGCGAATGAGCCTGGCTTTTATTTTTTTCGTCGGGAGTGTATCTTTTGGAATACGTCAGATTTTTTTAGTAGATAAAAAAGCTTGAATAAATAGTATAGTATTGGATTTAGAATAAGATCATAATTCCCGTAAAATTCGATTTTTTTTCCTCCTAAAGATTCTTTGAATCTACTGACTCAGGCAAGGGGGTGAGAGGGAAATCCCGTTGGAGCACCTCCCATTAGATCACAATATTCAAATCAATGTTCTTTTGCTCGTTGGAATAATCAATACTTTAAATAGTGGTGTCCTCCTATATTTGCGTATTTCCTGTCAGAGAAACCGTAGAGGTATACGATAGTTTTTTCGTGGAAAATACAGATGCTTCCAGCGATAATTTCGCCATTAAGTTCTGCTACAAAGAAGGTTCCTTGATGATTTTTTTGGAGAGCGTCTAAAAGATTATTGTATTGCTTTCTTGTGATCGTTGAGAAGCCTTTTTCTCCTGCGATGATTTTTCGCTTTTGAAAAAAGGTTTCTTGGTCTTTCGCGGTTCATTCTCTGATTTTTATACCTTTTTTAATGGCTTTTTTGATTTTTTCTGCTGACCCATTTTGCATATCATTTAGTAGCTCTTCATCCGTTTTCTTTAGATCAATGATAATTGTTGTTTGTGGCATATTTTCTTTAAATGCTGGTTTGAGAGTGGTTTCTTTCGCGATTTTATTGAGGGTCTCTTCTCTCATTTCTTTGATTTTCTCTGGGAAATCTTTGTCTTTGAGGTGTTTATTGTCAAAATGGCTGATTTCGTTGATAAATCCTAATTGGAAAAAGATATTCCCTCGTTGTGATCAGAATTTTCTTTTTAGATTTTTGAGTTCATCCCTGACTTTTCAAAAGTCTTCAGGCATCTTGATTCCGATGGCTTGAAACTCTTTGAAGGTGAAGGGTCAGATTTTTTTTTCTTTAATGAGATAGAAGGTTTTTTGACCGAAAATTTGCGTGAAATTATGGCTTTTTTGATAGATTTTGGCTTGTAGTGTCTCTCGAATTTGGCTTTGATAGAGTGAATACATAGTTGAGGTGATGAGTTAAAAAAATATCTGCATTAAGATAGGGATTTTGTGCGATAAATCAAACTTAAAAATTCTTAACTATTTTAAATTGAAAGTTGTGAGAGATTTCGTATGATTGAGGAGGAATATTTTTTTATTTTATCTTGAGAGAAAGGTTATGCAAGAGACAGCATTAGTGATTATCAATATGCAAATGGCGTGGACAGATAAAGATTCTGAATACTATCTTGGGAATCTTGATGCAATGGTAGAAAAAATGAACTACTTAATTGCCTATGCTCGTGAACTTGGCTATAAAATTATTTTTGTCAAGCATTACGAAACGGAAGGAGTTTTTTCTGAAAAAAGTCCCTTTTCTCATTTTATCCCGGAATTAGCTGTTGAGAAGGATGATATTATTATTCCTAAATATAAGGTAAGTAGCTTTTATCAGACTAAACTTGAGAATGAGTTAACTGGAGTGAAAAATCTGGTTGTTTGTGGGGCTTTGACGAATTTGTGTGTTAGGATGTTTGTAGAGGAGGCTTACGATAGAGAGTATAGGATTGCTTTGATCGACGATTTGACGGTAACTTATTCGGAGGAATTGCATGATACGACATTGCAAGATTTGGTAGATACAAGGTCTGGTTTGACGATTTTGCCTTTGGAAAAGTTTATAGATTAGGCGTTTTATTTAATTATAGAGATGATTATGGAAGGAGCGAAGTTAGTGAGTAGATTGATTGAAAAATATCAACCGAAAACTATTTTAGATTTGGGAGCTGGGAAAGGGTATTTTAGTATTTTGGCTGCGAGTTATGGAGCTCAGGTGGATGCTGTAGAAGATACGAGTATTAGGAACCTTTATCCAGATTATCTTAAGGTTCATCCTAGTGTTTCTTTTTATGAAAGTAAGCTTGATGAGTTTGAAATTACCAAAAATTACGATCTTGTTATTGCAAAACATGTTGTGATGTATATGGATAAAAAGTATGTTTTGGAAAGACTCATTCCTTCGGTTTATGAACATCTCAATAAAGGGTGACTTTTCTTCTTGACGTATCATCATTCGGATTCTGAACTCTTAAATGAAGAGGAGGGGATTGTACATTATACGCTTGATGATTTTAAATCATTTAAGGGAAGCTTCTCGGTAAAGGATTTTGGGGACTATTCCAATCCTGCTCCTTGAATCAATAAAGAGTATAAAATCTGATTTATTATTTTACAGAGGAATTAATTCTGACTTTTTATTTTTTTTGTATGCTCGTGATGAGAGAACTAAAAATTCATGGTATTTATAGGCATTTTAAGGGAGATCTTTATTTGGTGGAAGATGTCGCTACGCATTCTGAAACAAAAGAAAAATATGTTGTGTATAGGGCTCTTTATGGTGATATGAGTTTGTATATTAGGCCACTTGAGATGTTTCTCAGTGAAGTTGACCATGAAAAATATCCTAATGTTGCTCAAAAATGGAGACTAGAACTTCAAAATATTCCGAGTGTGGCTAAATAAGAAAAATCAGACTTAGCCTTTTTATCTTCTCCTTCCCAAAAAAAACAAAATGCTTCTTGATACGGTTTCTGAATACGATAACGAAAAAAAACACTATCTCCTTGATCTCCGAGAGAGGATGATTTTGGCGATTGCCAATCAATTTGATCATAAAAAAATTCTGACTTTTCTCGGAAAGGTTGGCATCATAGATATTGATGAAACGAAAAAAGAAGTCGTGATCTGAGTTTCTAATGATTTTATCCTTACCCAGATCAAGAAAAACTTCCAAAAAGCGCTCAAAGAAGCTATTATGGCGACTTATAATTCGCAGTTTGGGGTCAGATTTGTGGTTTATCCTCCTTTTGCGAATGCTCAGCATGAGCTTCTTACTGATCTCAAAAAACTGCTCAATATCCAGGAGAGTAAAGCTTCCAAAGCTCCTCAACTGGAAAAAAATCTGAAATCAGAGTTAGGTAATTATTTTGGGATTCTCTTTGAGCCGAGTTATCGTTTTGATACTTTTGTTGCAGGGGCGAATAATCAGTTTGCCTTCTCTGCTGCGAAAGCGGTGGCTGATGCTCCAGGAACGGCATATAATCCGCTCTTTCTCTATGGGAATGTTGGACTGGGAAAGACGCATCTTATGCAAGCGGTAGGAAACGAAATTATGCAGAACTTCCCTGAAAAAGTCGTGATTTATCTGCCAGCGACCAAGCTCGTAGAGGAGATCGTTCAGGCGCTGAGGATGAATAAAATGGCAAATCTGATGAAAAAGTTTGATGAGGTAGATGTGCTTTTGATTGATGATATTCAGTTTCTCGCGGATAAGGACAAGACGCAGGAGGTCTTTCACAATCTTTTCAATGATTTTCATATGAAAAAAAAGCAGGTGATTATCTCCTCCGATCGCCCTCCAAAAGAGCTTCTCCATATAGAACCAAGACTCAAAAGCAGATTCGCACTGGGCTTAGTTGCTGATGTGCAGGCTCCAGATTTTGAGACGAGAATCGCGATCTTGGAGTCCAAACTCCAGTCTAAAGGGATCAGTATTGATTTTGAATCTTTGTCTTTGATTGCCCAGTATATCAAGAGTAATGTGAGGGAGCTAGAGGGAGCTTTGAATATTTTGATCACGAGGCAGCAGCTTTCTAAGGCGGAAATTAGCGAGGAAGATGTGTATAGTTGCCTGAAAACGCTTGGTTATTACTGCGATGAAAATCAGATTAACTTTGAGCAGGTGATGCAGCAGAATAAAAAGTCCAGCAAAAATTTTTCTACTCTCGTAGAGATGGTTGCCCAGTATTATTCGCTTTCTATCGCAGAACTCAAATCCGATAGCAGGAAAAAGGAAATCACCCAGGCGAGGCAGATTTTGATGCTCCTTGCGAAGAAATATTTCAATTGGACCTTGGAAAAGATCGGTGATTATTTCTGAGGAAAAAATCACGCAACCGCAATCTATGCGATCAATACGATAGAAAAAAAATTGAAGTCTGATCCTGAGATTCAGCATGATTATAGAGTTTTCGTGGATTGGATTGAGCAGTAGGGATGTTTTAGTTGTTGAGAAAAAGATATGATAGAATGTGAATCAAAACTCCCTGCTTGACTAGATTTCCTTGCTTATCAATCTCCTAAAAGCTGCACTGAAGAAATCAAAGAAGTCATAGAGGTAAAAACAATAGCAGAGCTTTCAGCTTTAGCTGATGAAAAGATATTCAAAGATTTTTCCTGCTTGGTAGATCCAAAAGCTTGGGAGCAAGTCAATTTTAGAGTTGTTTGAAAGGGGTTACAAATTAAATTACTTCCTCCTTTAGTGCACTGAGGGAAAGTAGCTCATGGAAAGCTTCAAATCAAACTTTATGACCAAAAGACAGCTCAATTCCAAGGCTATCTCAATGCTAACCTTTATCCCCAGTTCCAAAAAATTAAATTTTCTGGTATGCAAAAAAGCGATTCTGCAACTCAAAAACAGATTGGAGAAAGGCTTTTGAGAACCTATTTGAAAGTAGCTCAACAGTTTTCTTGTGATGGAACTCCAATCAATTATTTTGAAACGGATGCTCAAACAAAGTTGGATGTTGCGTATTTGCTTACAAAAGTCGGATTTGAGCCAAAAAGACAATCTCCTTGAAATAAATTTGAAATCTACAAAAAAGAGGGGAATTGGTATTATTATACGACCTCTACTAATAAACATAAAGGAAAAACAGCTGGAATTTATACGAGATTGGATACCTACCCCGATGCTTCTTTTGAGCATAAAGCCACAGTATTTGTTGGAGCACAAGTCAAATATGTGCTTTCTTCAGATCATATTTAAAAATTTCTTCTCCTTTTAAAAATCCATTTTTCTAAAGAAAGCATCTGTTATTTATTCAAAGGATATACCTTTTCTGATCAGTAAAAAAAGGGGAGTTAACTTACTCCCTTCTTATATTTTAAAAGTTCTTACTTAGAGCATAAATCCAATCCTTTCATAGACTTCTTGAATCTTTTTCTTTGCGATAGCATTTGCTTTTTCTGAGTGTTCATGGAGCATTTTGCTGACCTCATCTTCAGAGATCTCCTTGAATTTTGCTTGGATCGGCTCTAATGTTTCCCTCATTTTTTCAAAAAGGTAGTCCTTTGCTACTTTGTAAGATAACCCTCCTGCTTCATATTTTCTTCTCAACTCTTGATCTTCTTCCGCAGTCAAAAAGAGTTTGGTAAGCTGGAAAACATTACATTCATCAGGATTTTTTGGTTCTTCAACGGTTTTTGCGTTGGTAGGAATCTGCTTTATTTTTTTGAGCATACTATTTTCTTCTTCAAGGAGCCCAATATAGTTATTGTAAGATTTAGACATTTTCCTTCCATCAGTTCCCATTACGGTTGCGACCTCATCTCTAATCAGAGGAGTTGGTATTTTGAAGGTTTCCCCATAGCGAGTATTGAATTTCTGAGCAATATCTCTGGCGTATTCTACATGTTGTTTCTGATCTTTCCCAACCGGAACGAAATCCGCATCATAGAGCAGAATATCCGCTGCCATCAAAATCGGATAACAAAAAGTCCCAACGCTGATTTCTCCAGATTTTCCCTTTGCCAAAGCGTCTTTGTAGCTGTGCATTCTCTCCATCGTTCCCATAATCGTCAAGCAAGTCAAAGCCCAGTTAAGCTGTGCATGTCCAGGGATTTCTGCTGGATTGTAAATCAGGGTTTTTTCCATATCAGCTCCACAAGCGAGATAGAGCTTTACGATCGTCATACTATTTTTTTTCAAAATTTCCGCCTCTTGCGTCTGCGTAAAGCCATGCATATTTGCGAGAAAAAGAAAAAATTCTGAATCAGTATTTTCATTTTGCATGGTGATAAACGGTTTCAAAGCTCAGAAGTAGTTCCCCAGGTGGAGTTCAGAGCCGGTAGGTTTAATTCAGGTAAGGATTCTTTTGGTCATTAATTTTTTACATAGTGTCATAAAATCAGCCTAAAGATAGGGAAAGAGGAAGAACTTTCAAGATCATTTTTCTTCTTTTCATTTTTAGTTGCATTTCTCCTTGAGAATTTTATAATCCATTAATAGTGGAATTTTTTGTTTTTTTATGATAATAAATAGTACTTATGCCGACTTTATGATTGATTGTGACGGCAGCTGTTTCTCTTGCCATAGGAGGTGCTGCTGGATTTTATGGCTATAAAAAGACGCTCAATGAAAAACAAATCCGTTTTAAAAAGAAGATGGAAAGGGCGAGAGAATTGGAAGAGGAGCTTTTAGAAGAAGCAAAGAAAAAAGCTGATCATATTCTTGAACAGGCTGAAGTAAAGGCACAGAAGATTGAAGATCAGAGGCTTGCAAAAATGGAAGAGATCCAGAATAGGCTTCTTATTAGAGAAGAAAAGATGGATCAGAAGCTTGAAAAACTTGAAGAAGAGAAAGGAAAAATTCTTGATAAGCAAAGAGAGATTGATGAAATTATTGCTGAGCAAAAGTTAAAACTTTCAGAAATTGCAAAAATCAAACCAGAAGAAGCAAAAGAACAAATTTTTCAGAGAATAGAGGAGGAAAACCAGAAAGAGATTGTAAGATTTATTCAAAAATTTAAGACAATAAAAGCAGAAGAGGCTGATAAAGAGGCTGCTCAAATTCTGGCTCAGGCAATGCCAAAATTAGCTGCTGATACCGTAAGTGAATTTACCTCTAAGATGATTGATCTCCCAAATGAGGATTTTAAGGGAAAATTGATTGGTCGTGAAGGAAGAAATATTTCACTTTTTGAAAAGCTGACTGGGGTTGAGCTTTTGGTTGATGATACGCCGTTATCAGTCAGAATTTCTTCTTTTGATAGTGAGAAGAGGTTTGTCGCCGCTAAAACCTTAGAAACTCTGATTAAAGATTGAAGAATTAATCCTTTCTATATTGAAAAAGTTTATAATCAGGTTGTTTCTGATTTGGAAGTTACCTTGAAAGAAAAAGGAAAAGAGGCATTGACGCTTCTCAATCTTCCAATGATGAATCCTGAATTAGTGAGAACAATTGGTCAATTCTATTTGAGATATAGTTATGGTCAGAATTTGTGGATTCATTCTCTAGAAGTAGCTAAAATTTGTGAAAATCTTGCGATAGAACTTGAACTCGATCCAGTTCTGGCTAAGAAAGCTGGACTTCTCCACGATATAGGAAAAGTTTTAGCAGGAGCAGGGGAATCTCATACGAAAATTGGAGCAGATATGCTTCGTAAACAGTCTATGGATCCTATTATTATCAATGCTGCAGAATCTCATCATTATGATGTGGAGATGACGAGTCCTTATTCTTGGCTCGTTGCAGCAGCTGATGCAATGTCAGCATCTAGACCTGGAGCAAGATTTGATACCAAGGAGTTTTTTATTGAGAAGATGGGTGAGCTAGAAAAACTGATCTTAGAAGTTGAGTGAGTAGATAAGGTATATATTATGCAGGCAGGAAGAGAAATTATGGTCTTTGTTAATCCGAAGATGATTTCTGATACTCAGGTTGAATGACTTTTAGAGATGATTGGAAAAAAGATTGAAGAACAACTTGATTATCCAGGAATTATTAGAATTACTGCTTTGAGAGAAACAAAGTTAGTTCAGTATCTAAGATAGCTTTATTGGCAAATAGTTTATATTTAAGAACTCAGAGTAGTCAGAATAAAATATCTTCTTTTGTTTAAAAAAGCTCTGAATATTAAAGAACTGATTTATATGTTTACAAATAGGATGTATCCCTATGTGGAACTTTTTGGAACGAAACTGTATATGACAGGAATTGGAATCGTGATGGCTTGTATCGTATTTTTGATAACGGGAAGAATTCTTTCAAAAAAATACCATCAAGAATTTATGAGGCTTTTTAATTGGCTTCCTTGGCTATTGATTCCAACCTATATTATTGGACTCTATACGTCATTTGTATTGGATTATGGATCATTTATTCCGACTTCCTTGCATTTTTTGAGTCCTTATGGCTACAATTTTAGCTTTGTAGGAATACTGATTGCATGCTTCTTTTCAGTCTTACTCTTTATGACTCAATTCAGAAGGAGTGAAACGAAGAAAATTTGGTTGGATATCCTTTTCTTTTCCTTTATTAATGCGGTTATTGTTCTAGGAATCTTCCTAGTTTTGTGAGATGATTTTGTTGGAAAACCTTATGGAGGAGCACTTGGAGTCAAAGCATTGATGGGCGAGAGTGCGTTAGTAAAATATGAATCCGTTTTCCCGATTGGGATATTCCTTTCCCTCGGAGCTTTGTTAATTAATGTGATTATTACACTTTGGAAGCTTTCGCTTAAAAAAGCAGGACTTGGTCTTTGGGGATTCATTTTCCTTTTTCTATTCTTTATGATTCTATTGCCTTTTTGGAATTATCCTGCACATGGTGTTATCTCGGTTTTTGGAAAGTTGAGCTTGGATCTGAACTATTATGTGCTTTTTATTCTGATTTTGTATTGCTTACTTTGGCAAAAAAAACTTAAAAAACCGTATTAATCTTTTATTTCTCTGAAACCTGCGAGATTCGCAATGAAGTTCTTTTTCCTCAAAACGGATAGTTTATATAAAATTTTTAAGACTTTAGAGAAAGTTCCTTCACAAAAAGCTGTTCAGATTTTCATTGATCCTGAACATCCTTTTTTTGAGAATCAGTGGCGAGGAAAACAGCTTCAAGACCTTATCAAAGAAAGAAATCTGAATATTACTTTTTTGGCAGAGAAAGAATCCAATAGAAAATATTTTCAGCAGCTTGGACTTCAGGTGTATTATGAAGAAGAAAAGCCGATTATTAAGATGTTGAAGACCCTTTCTGTTTTTCTTTTTGATTTTAAAAGGTTTCATCTTCATGCTTTTGCAGGAACCCAGACCAAGCAAAAATATCTTTTTTATATGGTGTTTTTTTTTGAGGCTTTAGCAGGAATAGCATTGGTTTGGTTCCTTTTTCTTTCAATTCTTCCGAGTGCAAAAGTGACCTTAAAAGTGGCTCAAAATACAGAGGATATAATTTATAATTTTCGTTATTATCCTGCAGAAAATACTGGTTATTCTGGAACTATTAAGCAAATTAGCATTCCTTATTTTAAGTGAAGTTTGAACTACAATTATCAGCTCGCAATTAGCACAGAAAATATTCAGCATATTATTGATCCGTCCGCGTGATTTGTGAAGATTTACAATAAAACTTCAAATGCTATTAATCTTCTTGCAAATACGAGATTTGTTACCCATGATGGTTTAACATTTCTTTCTAAAGCACCAATTACAATTCCAGCTTGATTGAAAAATAATCCTTCAGAATTGAAAATTAGGCTTTATGCTGATGAAACTGATGAACAAGGTCTTTTAATGGGAGTTAGAGGGAATGTTCCTAAGGGAACTAAGATGACGATTAAAAATATTAAAGATAGTTTTTATCTTGGGCAAATTTGGGCTGAGGCGATAGAGCCTTTTACCTGAGGAAGAACGACAGCACTAGGAACAATTTCAGAAAAAGATAGGGAAACGCTTTCTGAAAAAATAAAAAATGGAGTGTACAAGGATAAACTTAATATTGTAAGTAAAGAGTTTAATCTTCAAGATACTCTGGTTTTAATGTTTGATGAACTAATCAAAACTAAATTTCATTCACTTTCAGTTGATGGGAAAATAGGTGAAAGGGCAACTTCTCTGAGAGGAATGGCTCAGGTTTCTTTTGATTTTTTCTATCTGAAATGGTCAGATATTGTCGAGGCTTTTACTTCTTATGTTCAACAAAGACAATCGGACAGTATCCAGCTTATTAGTATTAATCCAAACACACTTGCTTTTATTCAGGATATGAAATGGATTACTGATAATCAGGTTTTTATGATTCCTACAAAGGTAACGATTCTTCAGGGGTATGATTTTCAAAAAGATATAAAGTGAATTATTCCTTCTATCAAAGAAGCTATTGCTGGAAAAACGGTAGAAGAAGCGAGAAAGATTATTTTGCAATATTCGGAGATTGCAAGTGTAAAAATTGATCTCGGATTGATGCAAGGAGGGGAAATTCCAACAGTAAAATCAAGAATTAAGGTAAAGGTTGAGTTATAAATTTATTTCCTCTTGAAAAATAGTTCTTTTTGTATATTATAGCACTTGTTTTATATATGTGCTATTTTAATATATTAATCGTGATAGAAATGGCAAAATTAACAAAGGCTGATCGTATTCAACAAATAGAAAAAGAGCTTGTAGAGCTTAGAGAACAGTATCAAAGTAAAAAATCTGAATGGCAAAATCAGAAAGCTCAATGAGAAAGAATAAAATCTCTTAAACAGCAGATTAAAAATTTGGAACATGAGGCACAAATTGCAGAAAAACAAACGGATTATAATAAGGTTGCACAAATTCGTTATGGAGATATTCCTCATCTTCAGAAAGAGCTTAGTGATTTAGAATATTTGGAGTCAGAGAGTCTTTCACATAAAGATACTGTTGATGCTGAGGATATTGCAACAATTGTTGCAAAATGGACAGGAATTCCAGTGTCTAAACTTGTTGCAAGTGAAATGGAAAAGTTAGCTGATTTGGAAAGTTTTTTGAAAAAGAGAGTTGTAGGACAAGATCAGGCTTTACATATTGTTTCTAATGCAATTCGTCGTGCTAGAGCCGGACTTAAAGATCCTAATAGACCGATTGGCTCTTTCCTCTTTCTTTGACCAACAGGAGTTTGAAAGACTGAACTCACTAAGGCACTGGCTTCTTTCCTTTTTGATGATGAGAAAGCCTTGATCAGAATTGATATGTCTGAATATATGGAAAAGCATGCTGTTGCAAGGTTGATTGGTTCTCCTCCAGGTTATATCGGACATGAAGAAGGGTGACAGTTGACTGAAGCGGTGAAGAGAAAACCCTATGCAGTTGTACTTTTTGATGAGGTTGAAAAAGCGCATCCTGAGGTTTTTAATCTTTTGCTCCAAGTATTAGATGAATGAAGGTTAACAGATAGTAAAGGTAAGACCATTGATTTTAGGAATACACTAATTATTTTAACTTCAAATATTGGTTCTCAACTCCTTCTTGAAAAGATGAAAACTCAAGAGAAAAAGAAGTCTGAATCTTGACCGTTGGTTTCTCTTGATGAAATGATGCCTCTTTTGCTTCAGCAGTTTAGGCCTGAATTTCTTAATAGAATTGATGATATTGTGTTATTTAATCCGTTAACTTTGACGCAAATTCGTGGAATTGTAGATATTCAGCTTTCTAATTATTTAAAAGAACTTTTAAGCTCTAGAGAAATTCAGCTTGAACTTGATAATGATGCGAAAAATTTTCTTGCAGAAAAGTGATGGAATTCGGAATTTGGAGCAAGACCACTCAAAAGAGCATTACAAAGTCATCTTTTGGACGAGCTTGCTTTGCAAATTATTGAAGGTAAGATAAAAAGCTGAACTTCAGTATTTGTTAAAAAGAAATGAGATAAATTAGTCTTTAATTTAGAATAAAAGTTTTAACGGGAGAACTCTAGATTATCTAGAGTTTTTTTGTAAAAAAACGAGGATAGATGAAACCGTTCCTCGTTTTAGACTTCTGTCTTGTGGTGGATATAGTTTTTAATCTGAATTATTCTTTGATTAGCTCTTCAATTTGAGTGAAGATAGTATCAATACTCTGCATTCCATCAATTTTGACCAATAATCAGAGAGAATTTACATATTCAAGTGCTGGAATTGTTTCTTTTTTATATTCGGAGATTCTGTTAGCAATAGCATTTTGATCTGCATCATCTGCACGAATATAAAGCTCTCATCGGCATTTTTTACATTCTTTACTTTCTCCATCAATAAGCATAGAATGAATGGCTCCACATTTTTTACACATTTTACGTTGAGCAAGTCTTTTATAAACTTCTTTTTCTGGGATCTCAAGCTGAATAACGAGAGGTTTTCTTTCTCTTTCTAATAATGCATCAAGGATTCCTTTTGTTTGTCCAATTCTTCTGAGGTTACCATCTCCAAGTAAATACTTATCGTCTAAGGTTTCTAAGAAAACTTTAAAAAGTCAGATGATAATATCGTCTTTTACAAGATGACCGGAATTTACGGTTTCTCTGAGATAATTCCCAATTGCATTTTCATTACTCATCAAAGCTCTAAGAATGTTTCCAGTTTCAAAATAAGCAATTTGGTTTCCGTATTTTTCTAAAAGTTTTTGAGCTTGGGTTCCTTTTCCTGAACCTTGGATTCCAGCGAGGATGATATCTTTCATGGGTATTAGAAAAAATAAAAAAACTGACCCTTATTTTTAGTCAGTCTTTTTCTAGTGAAATTAAAAAGGTTTTCAAGAGAAAAGGTTAAGCATAAGCAACTTGCCCAGTTTCCATTTGAATTCCTTTTGCACTTTCAGGATTGCTATTTAAATTTTTGAGTCTTTCGTTTGGAGTAAATGCATATTTTAGTTCTTCTTCCATCTTTTTGTCTTGAGCAGAAATTCTAAAAATATCTCCTTCTAGATTATTCATGAGTGCCTGTCTAGAAAGTGGTTCTGGAGTGTCAGTAATTTCTAAACCTCATCTATCACTTGGATCAAGAGAAATTCCTGCTTCTTTCATCTCTTTTTCGGCAACCTTTGCTGTTGATTCTACGGTCTTTTTTGCATCTTCATGAGCTTGAATTGCATCAATTACTTCCTTTAGTTCTTTCTCAGCTTGTGGTCCGACTTTAGCTTCAGGTCATTTCATTACTTCAGCAGAGTTGTCGTAATTCATGTTTTCTACAGTAAATGCCATTTTATCTAAATTATAAATTAAAAATTATTTTTTGAGTGTCATTTTGAAATTTTCTCCTTCTTGAATAAGTTCGTAGGTGAATTCTGTATTGTTGATTTTCATGATATAGCGATTATCTCCTTCAGGTAAGCGGTAAAAACTCATTTCTCCATTAGAACCTACTTCTAAAATCAAAAGAATTGTTCTTCTTTGACCATCATACCAGAAATTAACTGGAATAATACAGTCTCCATTAGGGGTTAATGTTGGAATTACATCAGTTCCTACTCACTCAAACCCAAAGTCTTTTTCATCTCTCTCACCACTCTCAAAGGAAAGAAATTCTGGATTTTGAATGTCTGCTTTTACTTTCTCTAGTAGAGAAGCGGTTTCTGATGGACTAAGTTTTTTATCTTGTTTAGAAAGTTTTTCTTCAAAGGATAAAAGTCCTTCAAGTCCTGTTCCACTTCATGATTCTTTAATTAGATTTAGGATTTCTTTATTGAGGTTTTGATTTGTGGTTTTATTCTCTACCTCAAGATTCGTTGTTGTCATTATTTCGTTTTGATAGGGAATAAAAAAATTATAAGGTGCTTAACATTTCATCTAAATCAATAAGTTCTTCTTCTGATTGTTTAGCTTCCTGTTGTTTCATAGCTTCAATTTTTTGAAGCTTTTCTTTAAAATCCTTTTTTTGTTTTTCGTTATATGTTTCATAAATATTCTGTTTGAAAATTTCGTATAATTTATCAAAAACCTCAGTAGAAAGCTGGTTATTTTCAATAAGTGCCTTAAGTCCTCGTCCCATTTTCCAATCTGGCAAGAGGTTGATAATCTGGAGCATATACTCTTTTTTTGTCATTCTTTTGCTTTTGTATGAGAATAAAAATTCACACTTAAGTATAATTAGATTTTTTTTTTTGTCAAAATTTTGGGGAGTTTTTTAGACTGTAATTCTAGAAAATATTCAAAAATTTTATTGTAAAAACTTTTTGCTTTCTTATACTCAAACTTGATAATTTTATTTTTCATTTTTATAAAAGATGAAAAAACTGATTAAGAAACTGATTTGTTATGATAAATTCTATCCTGTTCTTAAAAATTCAGTCTTTTATCATGTTTTTAAAAAGGTTCAAGCAAATATTGCAAATTCACTTTATGGTAATCCTTCAGATGGTTTTTTTATTATTGGTGTAACAGGGACTAATGGGAAAACAACGACGGTGAATTTGATTCATAAAATTTTGAATGATAATGTTGCTCCGACAGTTGCAGTAAGTACTGCAGATTTGAGAATTGGGAGCAAGAGAATCACTAACACAAAGAAAATGACATCTTTAGATGTTTTTGATCTTCAATCGCTTCTTTCTACTGCAAAAAATAATGGTTGCAAAGTTGCAGTTTTGGAAGCCTCTTCTCAGGGGTTAGATCAGCAAAGATTTGCAGGTATTGATTTTGATATGGCTGTTTTGACCAATATTACTCATGATCATTTGGATTATCATGGAACAATAGAAGCTTATGCTGAGAGTAAAAAACTGCTTTTTAAAAATGTTCTTTCTAATACTAAACAAAATAAATTTTGAATCTTTCCTTCAGATGATAGTTATGGAAGGAAATGGTTTGAAGAAATGCCTTTCGACAAGAAAATTAATTATTCTCGTCAGGCTTCTGCTATTTTAAAGGCAACTCAAGTTATTGAATATCTCGATCATACGGAATTTGTCTTTTCGTATCTATGAAAACTCTATCGCAGTTCTACGAAATTGCTTGGTGCCTATAATGTAAATAATGTGCTTGCAGCAATCGCGGTAGGAATTGAGCTTTGACTTGATATTGCTACAATCCTAAAATCTACTGAAAGCTTTGAAGGAGTAGATGGAAGGCTTCAAAAACAAGAAATTGGAGGGGTAACTTATTTTGTAGATTTTGCTCATACTCCTGATGGCTTGGAAAAAACTCTGAGTTTTCTTTCTGGACAAAAGGGGGATAAAAAACTGATTACCGTATTTGGTTGTCCTGGGAATAGAGATAAAGAAAAAAGACCTGTTATGGGAGAAATTGCATGGAAGTATTCAGATATTGCTATTTGTACTGATGATGATCCTGATACAGAAAACAGGCTTAAAATTCTTGATGATTTGAGTAAACCAATTCAGGAAAGATTACTTGCAGGAGGAAAAAATTCTTACATTCTTCCTGAAAGACAGTATGCGATACAATTTACTATGGATGTAGCAAAGCCTGGAGATATCGTTCTTTTAGCGGGGAAAGGTCATGAACAGGTTCAACTCACGAATTTTGGGAAGAGAAAGTGGAATGATAACGTTGTTCTTTTAGAACTTGCTAAACAAAGAAACTTATAATAGAGATTGTCTAGGGAATATTTCTTTTTATCAGAAGAGGGGAGGAGGCTCCAATTTTTTTGTCATATTTTTTGCTTTTTAAAAAGATTTTAACTATACTTAGTTATGATTTATTTTTTTTGAAAGCTATGGTGGATATGGAAATGTTGCTGCTTGTGTTAGTAATTTTGGGAATCGGAGCTTTGCTCGGAATCAGTATGATTATCCCTGATCAAACGAAAGATTCTTGTTTTTTAAAATCTAATGAGAATTGAGGAAGATCTTTTTCTTGGGGATTTTTTATTGGAATGTTGTTTCCTATTCTTGTTTTTTTTCTTTTAGGAGGGTTTGGTTATGTTCTTTGTACGAGAGGTTATTGTAATCTAGGAAATATTGTTCCCCTTCTTTCTGCTTTGGGAATCCTTTGGATTAGTTTTATTGCTATCAAGTTTATTACTCCTTTTTTTGTGGTAAAAACGGTTAATTCTGAAACAGTGAATTATAGAACTTCTAAAAGAGCACAAAGTACAAAAAATCTGACGAATTATGTTATGTATGCACTTTTCTTTTCTTTGCTTCTTTTTTCATTACTCTTTGTGAATGTTGATCTTGTAGTGAATCGATTAAGAAATGTTATTACAAATTTTTGACTAACCTGAAAATTTTTGGAAACTTCTTATTTTGAAAAAACGGTTTCTTGGATTTTTTATATTTTTAATATTTCCGCTTTAATTTGAGTTATTGCTACCTTGAAAACACTTGCAAGTGATACTGAAAGAAAGGGAAATCAGTATTTCCAAGAAGAAAGACTTCGTGAGTTTGAGTCAAAAATTAGAGGATATTAGGTTTTAGTTCACTTTTTTCTGCCAAAACGAACATTTCTCATTCCCATTAAAGAGTTTCTTTTCCTTTCGAAACTCTTTTTTCATATCTTGCATTGGGAAAGAAGTAATCCATCCTCCAGCGAGAGCGTCTGTAAAACTTTTTTTAAGTTTGCTATATAAAGCTTCTAAATCTTGAATTTTCAGTCTTTTCCCATAAGGGGGATTTGTGATGATTCGAGAAGATTCATTAGATAAGAATTCAGATTTCAAGAAATCTTTTTGTTCAAAATGGATATATTTTTCTACTTTAGCAGTTTCAGCATTGCTTTTTGCTAAGGAAATCATTTTAGGATCATAATCATGAGCGAAAATCTTGTAATTCCCATCAAATATTTTTTTTTCAGCTTCAGTTTTTATTTCTTGAAAGCTTCAGTTTTCGAAGTTTTTAAATTGTTCAAAGGCAAATTTTCTCCAAGAGCCTGGGGCAATATTTTTTGCCAATAAAGCAGCTTCTATCGCAATAGTTCAAGATCCACAAAAAGGATCAATTAGTGGGCTTTTAAATCTTCGTCCAGCAAGTAGGAGTAGTGCTACTGCAAGATTTTCCTTTAGAGGAGCATCTCCCGTTTGTTTTCTATATCCCCTTTGATGTAATGCGGTTCCTGATGTATTTAGATAAAGAGTAGCAGAGTTATTTTCTAAAGTTAATAAGAGTTCTGTAATTCGTGAAGCCTCGTCTCCAAAATTTTTGATACTTTCCAAAAGAGCTTTATGAGCAACAGATTGGATACTTCTCACAGAAGAGAGTTGTGAGGATTTTGTTTGAACTTTGAGTTCTATATGAGTATTGCTGAGATATTGCGGATAAGAACTATTTTTTATTAGATCAAAAAGCTGATCAAAGGTTCTTGCTTCACCTTTACAAAGTTGTATAAAAACCTTGTTTGCAATTCTTGACCAATAATTAATTTTCATCATTCCATGCATGTCAGTATTGATGAAAGTTCAGTTCTGAAAAGTGTTCTCTGGATTAAATCAGAGTTTTTTTAGTTCATGAGCTAAAAGACTTCAAAGTCCATAGGGACAAGTAATAAGGAGTTGCATTATGAAAAAAAGTATAAAGAACAAATTCCTTATACCTTTTCGCTAGAGAGATGCAAGTGCTCCTCTTAGTTGAATTCTGAAAAAATCTGATATATGATAAAGAGAAAGAAAAATAATGCACTTACTCCGAGGGCAATATTGATGAGGGTGTTTTTAGCTTTTTTGAAGTTTTCTCCTTTACCGCCATCTACAACGAGTAAATATCCAGAGTAAATGATCATTATTACGATTACACTTCCACTAAGATATGCTAAGAATTTTGCTGATTGGATGATGAAATCTCCGACTTGTTGAGCAAAATTTTGTTGACTTGCAATATAGTAAATAAAATCAATAACTTTCATTCCTACCAGAGCAAAGATAATATTGATCAGGTTTTTTGCCAGCTTTTTACTATCACCGGATTCTCAGGATTGAGGATTCATCATTTTAAATCCGGTTACTACGATCATAAGAATTGCAATAAAAAAGGCTGCTCCTTTGAGAAAACTTAGGAAGAAAAACAGAATTCCTCCACTTGAAGTAAGATTTTGCTGGAGTCCAGTCGTTGATTGAAGGGAGTTTAGGTTGATGATTGTTCCGAAAAGCCACATTGTACCGAAGAAAAGAGCTGATCCAATTAGGATAAAAATTAGATGACTTACTGATTCTTTGATGCTGTCTCCTTTTTTTGCATTCATAAGTAAGGAGATTGCAGAAGAGACGATCATAATAAAAACGACTAACATTCCGATATATTTTACAATGTTTCGAAGATATCCTCAGGAATTTTTCCCTGGGAAAAAAAGGCATTCTACATTTGTCTTGAATGAGTTATTTTTACTAATACAAGAAATATTAAAAACTCTTTCATCAGATTTATTATCTACAAGTTTATTAGCAAAATCTTTCTCAAAATTTGGGGCAGGCGAGGTGTTCGCAAATCCTATTGGAAGAAGGAATGTAAGCGCACATAAAAGCAGAAAACAGATTTTTTTTCGTCACTTCATGATTAAGAGAGCTAATTGCTAAAAAACATATTCATAATTGCCATTACAAGTTTAATGATTACGAGGAAGCTTGTCATAATGATAACCCCAATCAATATTGATTGAATATTCCCTTTTACAGTTTTCATATCACTTCAACTTACTGCACTATTGGTAACGAGGCGGAATCAATTCCAGATAAGGAGAATTGTTGCTCATGATAATCCAAGATAGAGCATCCATTGAAGATAGGGTTGAATATTTTTTCTTATCCATTCCAAAGTATTGGTAATTTGATAGTCGGATCCGTATCCTCACTGTCTGTTGTTGATTTTGTCAAATTTAGTATCCTGGATTTTCTGATCTTCATTTGCCTTGTCAGCAATTGTATTTACAATTTCCTCTGGTGAGCTTCCTCGTCCAGCTCGGGTATTACTAATTTCTTGAGCATGAAGATAGCAGTTCCCAGTTAGTAATGAGAAGATTCAAATGAGAAGTAATCAGATTTTTGTTTTCATATTGTGGAATGAAAGATAAAAGAGATTTTTTTATGATATCTAGGTTATCAAAATATATTGCCTTATGTATTAAAAATAAGCATTTTATTCTTCTTCATTTTCAACTTTTTCTCTCAGTTTTGCTTTTATTGCGAAAGCTGCAATTAATCCAATAAAGCCTACTACTACAATTCCTACAATCCAAAGGAGAATTTTTAGAAAAGTAGGAAGTCATGATGAAGGCTTCTTTTCTGTAGTTTCAGTGATGGCTTTATATTCAGGATTATCTTTATTATAATCGTTACACATTTGAGTTGAGATTCAGTCTTCGTTTGCGATTTTACAGAGATTAGGTTTTACGATTGATTGGAAATCTTCTGAGGCAATTTCATTTTCTCCGATATTTTGATCCGATTTCGCAACGTGATTAAAGATCGTTGCAGAAATGCTTTCTAGGAGTTTCTTTTTTTCAGTAATTCCTCCTGTTCCTTCGCTGACGTCTTCATACCTCTTGAAGCCATTGAGAATATTCTTTTTGAGTTCTAGAGGAAGTAGAGATAGAATTTCTTCTTTTGCTACTTCATAAGTTCCTGCTCCCTTGGCAGAAAGTGTGGCATAGTCAGAAAGATCATTAATGAGACCTTGTAGTTTTTCTTGTTGCTTCTTTGAAAGTTTTACTTCATTCTTATCTAAAAATTCTTCAATCTGAATCAAACTTCCTCTTTGTGCATTTTTATCACTAAGCGTATTCCTGAGCAAAATAAGGAGATTTCTTAGATCAGAATTTGCTACACTTGAACTATCATCTATGGTATTTATGAGCTCACTGATGGTTTGATAATATTTTCTAGTTGTTTCATCTAGTCCATTTTCAAAATCAGCGAAACTTACAACAAAATCTCTGCTTTTCCAGCTATTTTTCTGAACATTTGTGGATTTATAATAGACTCTTCCTATTATCGACTCAAAATTTGGAGTATAAGCCTGAGTACTAATTTTATTACAGCTAAAGTCTTTGTCATTTTTTGGATCTCTATCATGATTACTATCAAAAGTAATATCAGAGTCTATGAAACAGCTTTTGATCGTTTCATCGGTTTTGATATAGAAGAGGACTTCGTTATTAAGCTGTTTTCCAACGAAGATTTCAGGAAGTTTTGCGTCATTGAATTGAGCTTCTGGAAGGGAAATGAGAAATATTCCCGAAGCAATTGGAGTAACTTTTCTTGTTTTAGGAATTTCTACTTTGAGGCTATTTGTTGCTTCATTTCCATTTTTATCTTTTACTTTTATTGTTACCGTATAGCTTCCGCTTTTTGGATATTGAACTTTAAAAGTCTTGTCTAAGGTCGTGTTACGATAGGCTGGATTTCCCTTTTCACATTCTTTGGTATCAAGGCAGATTTCCCTTTCTATAATCTCTCAAAGACTGACATCTTTAAAGAGAACTGTTGTTCCCAAACTAGTATAAATTAATGCTGGTTTAATCCCATTTTTTACTACAATTGGAGCACTTTCTCCCATTCCTTTGTAATCTCTATAGATAACATATGCTTTTGGAATATAGGGAGTCGATGTAGGGCTTGGTTTTGTATAAACGTGCTTTACACGATCATCTTTTGTTGTTAGATCAATTTCTCCATCCCCATCAAAGTCAATCTGAATCGTTCTTTCCTTTGCAAAATCTGATCTATCAGAGAGAATTTTTGAAATAATATCAAAAGTTACTTCTTCTCAGACTTCTACATTGATTTTATCAGTTTTTAATGTTACAAGTGGAATATCTGGCTGCTTAGAATCAGGAGGAAAAACAATAATTGGTCCATTTCCCAAAATTTCCTCGCTCGATTGTGTCCCATCATCATTGTCAAACATTTTAACGCCAAACATAAATTCTCCCTGTTGTCTAGGAACAGAAAAGAAAGTATAAGGAATATTTCCTGGAGTTATTTTAGTTTCAATGATTTTGTTCGGATTTGATTTTGGATAATAATATCGCTTGAAATATGAGATACTACCATCACTATCCATAGCCCCTTGAGCATTAACCTTTATAATAATAGGGTCCACCCCTGATGCAAAAATATCTTGAGTCTGATTTCCTTGTTGGAATCCAATTCAGATTTCGTTTCCATATTGTGGAAAACTCAAAGTCACATTATCAAGTTTAGGGAGTGCGTTTACTACCTTAAACCAGATTCTTTCTTTTGTTGTTTTACCCAGAGACACATCTTCAAGGGTATAATCAGTATACTGACATCATATACCATTAAATTTATAAGAGAATTGTTGGCTCTTGATGATTTCATCGTTTTTCGCTTGAAAGTAATGCCTAAGTTGATTTGTATTTCCTTGTGCGTTTACAGAAAGAGTAGTATCAATAGAGAAGGATTCTTGTCTATTTATTCTATAGGCTTTTACTTCAGTTCCAGATCCTCACTTTTCATTATTAACAAGACAAAGATCATTCTGTCCAAGAGTGAAATTGTGACTATCTTTGATTTCATAACCAATAATTGGAGTATCTTTTTCTCCGATAAAGACCGTACTATATACTTCATTAGTATTCCCATTTTCATCAGCTACTTTTACTTTGACTTTATAGGTTCAGACTTTTTGATATTCATATTTCATGGTATTGAGTTTATTGACTCTTGGGGTTGATCCATCTCAAAAATCCCATTCATAGCTTACAATTGGTGCTGAATTTGCATTACTTTTGAGAATAAATCCAACATAGGTTTTCCAAACGGCAGATTTTGGACGAATAACCAGTTCTGGTCTAAGCGTCGATTCTACATTAACTTCTTTGACAATTTCTTCAGTTTTCCCATAGTTATCTGATACTTTAAGGGTTACTAAATGTTTTCCTGTTTCATTGAAAAGTGCAGTAATTCTTTTATTGTTATCTTCAGTTTCTGAAATCTGAACGGCACTTGGATTAGAAAAACTCCAATCATAAGTCAGTTTATCATAGCCATTTCCAACGTCAATATCATTAGAAGATTTTGCGTCAAAGAAAAATTCTGATGGATATTGCCATTTGTTGGTTGGTGTAATAGTAAATTGTGGTGTTGGAGGAGTGGATTCTACATATACATTGAGCATATCGCTATTTTTGAGTCCCATTTCATCTTCTACGGTGAGTTTTACTGTATAGTTTCAGGGTTTTTTAAATTGTTTTTTGATCGTTTTCCCTTGTAGAGTATCAAGTTTATTCCCCTCACTATCAAAAAGCTCCCAAGTATAAATCTTAAGTCTAGAAGTCAGTGAATATGAGGCTGTTGCTCAGAAATTATAGGTGGTAGAGGTGTTCCCTTTTTCTGGATTTTGTTGAATAATAGCTACAGGATCAGATATGGAAATATTAAAGTGTTCACTGATTGTATTTTTTTCATTGTCAGAAACGGTTAAGGCTACCGTATATTCTCCTTGACCAGGGAGTGGAACATTAATATAGCTTGGGCTTCCATCTCCTTCTTTTCCCCATTTAAACCCATCTCTAGAACTAATTGATCGTTTATGATAGAGAATTTCTCTTCATCACATTGGAGTAGTAGCGCTTCCATCAAAAAATACTCCTTTTTTTGCCTCCTGAATTCAGATTTTTGAAGCCTTATTTTTGTTCATCTTTTTCCCATTAGCATAAATGCTGACCACGGCTGACTTTGGACTAACATTTACAGAAACGGTTGATTCTCCATCAAATATTCCAGCATTAGAGCTTCTAACTGTTAAATGCACCATATAGGTTCCAGGTTCAGTGAAGGTATGCTTTGCAAGTGGTCCGACACCAATTGGCTTATCAATCCCATCAATATCTCTATAATACCAAAAATAGTTCCTTGCAGGAATAGTTTCATTAGAAGGGTCTTTACTTGTTCTTGCATCAAAGGTAACTGTTAGTGGTGCTGGACCTCAGGTTGGGTTTGCACTTGCAATGGCTTTTACACTATATTTATTTTGAATAGTAGTGGTGATATTTGTGAGTGGGTTTTTACAATTTTCATAAAAACTAGAAAAATTCTCCCTATTAGGATTTCTTTGCATAGCTTCAGTTGTTTTTAGACATTGCTTATATGTTACCTGAAAACTATAATCTTGTTGAGGAAAATAAGGAAAAACCCTTTTCATAATTCCCAATAATTCTGAGTAGGTACTACTTCCATTGATCTTTCAGATTTTGTTTTCTGCATCAATATCTACAAAAAGCTCAGAGAGTCTTGACCAATCTTTTTGGATTTTATAATTGGCAAAATAATCCGTAGGTACTTTGGAGCTATACGTGTTTGTCTGTGCTCTCGTACGTCATCAGAGTAATATCAAAACTCCCCATGAGAGTAAAACTAGAGTGCTGAGGAATTTTCTTATCATCAAGTGTTGTTTCATCAAATGAGAATGCTGAATAAAAGACCTATTTCAAGTATAGTGGATTTTATTGAGCTTTGCAAGTTTTCTAGGAGTTTTTTGATTTTTGATGCTTGACTTATTTTGTTAATTTTTATTCTGTTAATTGAATTTTCCTTGAAAAATATGAGATAATCGTTATCTCTGAACTCAGAACTTTTTTATTAAAAAAACAAAAATTATATATGAGAAATTTAATTTGAGGTAGAAAAAAAGAAGTACATAAAATTTCTAAAGCTTTTACGCTTGTGGAAATATTGGTTGTTATTGTTATTATTGGAGCTTTAAGTTCAGCCTTATTCCCAAGGATAATGAAATACATGGAAAGAACAAGAGATATAAGAAGACAAATAGATTTAAGGAATATTGCTGTAGCAATTGAGTCTTATAAGAATGGACATAGAAACTTTCCTTTGGTTGAAAGGGTAAATCGTGAGCTAGAAAATTGGGGTACGTTAATGGGACCTGTGACTAATTTTATTCCAGAATTATCAGAGTATATTTCTTCTATTCCTAGTGATCCTCTTAAAAACTCTCAAGTTAGTTTCAAAAATAATACTTACTCCAATAGAGTATCTACAAGGTTTTTTTGAAAAAGTAATTATGTGTATCAGATGTTTAGAAAAGAAGGTGTAGATTTCTGAGCTATCGTGTTAATTGCAAAGATGGAAACTCCGAATGAAGCGAATTTTATAGACCATCCAGATGCTCTCAAAAACTGTTTAGGAGGACTGTTTTATTTATGGTGATGGAGAAAATCTCCCACTGGATTCCTTCTTTCTCGAAATAACATTCGTCCGAGATATGATATTAGTTGTTTACATTTGTGTACTTCTTTGGAGAGAACACCCAAAGGACAACAAGATAAATTTATTGTAAAAACGGATTGAACTGTAGAATGTACCTATTCTTCAGAAGATCAGCTTTATTATATTTTGAAAATAGATTAATATTAATTATCTATTATTTTATGTGATTTGAGCAGAAAAAAGCTGAAGTCCAACACCATTGAAGATTGAATCCTCAGGTCTCACCTGTAATATTAAGAGCCTCTCCCAGTATGAATGCTCACGGCATTTTTTTCACTTCAAAGTGATCATTTACTTCTTCAAAGAGAATTCCTCCAGACATAACTTTTGCTTCATCTCGGCTTCTTAGGTTTGTTGGTCTAAGAGTTAGAATATAGTTTTTAAGTCCTTTTGGAGCTTTTAGATAAGAAAGAAGTCTTTTTGTTATTTGATCAGCTGGAATTGTTAGTTTGATTCTCAGATTTTTAAAATTTTTTTCATAATGATAACCAAGCCAAAGAGAAGTATTGAAAATTACGGGTCCAGAAATTCCCCAGTGTGTAAAAAGTACAGTCCCTTCTTTTTCCAGAAGGATTTTTTCTTTCTCAAGGACTTGAATTTTTGCAAAAATACTACTTCAAGAAAGTTGATCTAATCTTTCTTGGATTGTTATTCCGCAGAGTGCGGGTTGTGGTGCTTTCGTTTTGAGTTGATAATGATTGGCAAAAGAAAAAGCAAATTCTGAAGCTCAGATTTTAGGAAAAGAACAGCCTCCACTTGCAAGGATGACTTTTTTCGTAGTAAAAATTTCAGTCTTCGTCCTGATAAGAAAGTGATCAGCTTCCTTTTCAATGGCTAATACTTCAGTTTCAGTTTGTATTTTTGTCCCGTTTTCGTGATTCTTTTGGATAAAAAAATCTACAAGTTGACGAGATTTGTCACTTTTTAAAAGTATTCTTCCATTCTCTTCTTCCTTGCTTTCTATTCCATTGTGCATGAGAAATTTGATCATTTCTTGGGCTCAAAATAACTTAAAAAGCTGATCAAGTCTTTCTCTTTGATCTCCAAGGTAATGAGTTTTCCCAACCATAGTATTTGTAAAATTACATCTTCATTTCCCAGAAAGAAGAACTTTAGAACCAATAGTTCCTGTTTTCTCAAGAATCAGCTTTTTTTTGTCTTTAGGAAGAAGCATTCAGCAAAAAAGTCCGCTTGCACCAGCTCAAATAATGATTACATCAAACATAATTGCTTTTTACAAGCTAAAAAATACTTGTTCAAGTGCATGAATGACTGCATTTCAAAAATAGAAAAAAAGTAGATAGGAAAAGAGAAAACATCCTGTTCCTAGCAGTGCTCCAATGATAACATCGCTTAGCCAATGTACATGCAAGTACCATCTGCTCCATCCAACAATGCTTCAAAATATGAGAGCAAGGGTAAAGGCGGTTTCACGATATTCCAATCCAATCATCCAAGAAATTGCGATTGCAATACTTAGAAAGAAGATAAATCCTGCGGTTGTATGTCCACTTGGGAAGCTAAAATCTTTGAAATGAATTTTTGCCTTTTCTGGTCTTGGTCTTTGAGTGATTCTTTTGACAGTCCAAAATCCGATTGTTCCCATAACAATGCTCGTCAAACCAATAGAAAAAATTCTGATTTCTTTCATCATGAGCAGTATTGCACCTATCAAAAGATAGAAAATACTGACAGTAAGGGGAGTAATGGCATTATTGATAAAGAGTGCTACTCTTGTTTTTCGTTTTCTTTCTTTCCCCTTAAAAGCAAAAAATTGATCAAAACTATTGAATGACTTTGGAAAAAGAATAATCCCAAGCGTAGTCAACAAAACGATTACTCCAAGAGAGATACTGATATAGATAAGATTTTTTGGAGTAAAATTGAGCATGAATAGCGAAAATTTCTAATAAATTAAGCGAGTTTAACTGCTTGAGCAATAACTTCTGCAACTTCTTTATTTAGAGCTGAGGGAAGAATTTCTTCCTTTGTAGGGTTTTTGATAAAATTTGCAAGTGCTTGTGCAGCAGCAAGTTTGTGCTTAGTTTCAATCTGAGGAATCCTAGCTTCCAAAACTCCTTTGAAAAGCCCTGGAAACACAAGTACATTATTCACCTGATTTGGAAAATCTGATCTTCCGGTTGCAATAATACTTGCTCCGCCTTTTTCAGCTTCAGCAGGGAGGATTTCAGGCTCAGGATTGGAAAGTGCAAAGATGATAGGATCAGGATTCATCGTTTTTACTTCCTCAGCTGTGATCAAATTTGGCTTACTTACCCCAATAAACACATCAGCACCCACGAGTGCATCAGCTAAACTTCTTTGTTCATTATTGAGATTTGTAGCTGTCCAAGCGAGTTTATAAGCATTTAAGTCTGATCTTCCTGCATGGATACAGCCCTTGGAATCGGTAATAATAAGATGCTCAGCTCCATAGGCTTTAAGCAAAGTCGCGATGGCAAGTCCTGCTGCACCTGCTCCAGCGATAACAATCTTGAGCGATCAGAGTTCTTTTTTGGTAATTTTCAGAGCATTGATGAGTCCAGCAAGCACCACAATAGCCGTTCCATGCTGATCATCATGAAAAACAGGGATATTGAGCCTTTTTTTCAGTTCTTCTTCAATATAAAAGCAGTTAGGAGCAGCAATATCTTCCAAATTAATCCCTCAAAAACTCGGAGCAATACGCTCTACGGTCGCAATAATCTCATCAGGATCTTGAGTATTTAGCACGAGAGGAATCGCATCTACATCACCAAAAGCCTTGAACAGCACAGCTTTCCCCTCCATCACTGGCAATCCCGCAAGTCCTCCGATATTTCCAAGCCCCAAAACAGCACTTCCATCACTCACCACAGCAACACTTCTGCTCTTCCAAGTGTAGTCATAAGCTTTTTCTGGATCTTCTGCGATCTCTAGGCAGGGCTGGGCAACTCCTGGACTGTAATAAGTAGAGAGGTCTTCTCTTGTTTCTAAAGGAACACGCGAAGTAATTCAGACTTTTCATTTATGTTTTTTATGTTCTTCTAAAGAACGCGTATAGTAATTCATCAGTTTTTTTGTAAAAAAATAAATCTGAAAGTTCACTTTAGGGTTTTATAAAAATAAATCAAGCTTTTTCATTTTTCTTTTTTCTTTCTCGGGCTTTTCTTCGCCTTTTATAAATAGGTCTCTACTTTATTGTCTTTTATTTTTTAGATTTTCTAAAGATAAAAAAATCAAGCTTTTGAAAAGACCTTTTTTAACAGCTACTTCAAAAAAGCTAGTTCTTCTAAGGCTTATAAGACATTAGCCTTCAAAATAGGCTTGCATTCAGCCCTTAAAAGAATACACTTCTTCTTGCAAACTCCTTTACTTTGTTTCAGAGATTTATTATATACTTTATACGATGAGGAAGATATTTCTAAGTATTATGCTGGTGATTTGATTTCTAAATTTTTCACTCTTCGCAAAAGACGAGGATTATCAATATTTTTTCCCTATTCCCATAGATGAGTTCTATGGAGGGACAAACGATCTCCACTTATCTCTTCAGCTTGATTGTTTAAAAGAAAGACATTTGAAGAAAGGAAGTAATTTTGATCCTTTTTGGCTTCCTTATTGCAATCTGATGAAGTTTGTTCCTTCACCGTATCAGCAGGTAGATCTCAGCTATTACTCTGGAACTGCTGAAGCATGGGATAAGCTATCTGATACCTTTCATAATATTATAGATATTACAGCTTGGCTATATAAGAAAGCCCCTAATAAAGATCGCTTTCATCAACGATTGCAGGGGGTTTTTAGAAGTTGGGAACAGTCAGATTCTACTAAAGAAATTAGGTGGATTGGAGAGAATATGTTGAGAACAGTACTAGGCAGAGCATTTATAAAATCTTCTATTTCTTTTGATGAGGTGTGGCAAACTTTGCAAAGGGAGAAGATAGGGACTTTTAAAACAGATGCAGAATCTCTTTGACATTTTTCTCCTTTGGATTCTTTTTGAATAGTTCCTGGTGGTTTACTAGGAATTGGAGATTATTTGTTTTCAGAAAATGGACGGATACTGAAAAAAGGAGATACCCATCGGCAGTCTTTTATTACTGTTGATGTCCCAGATCAAGAACAATTTCATAACTATGAAGACCCTAATGAATTAGCTCTTACTTTTCGTGATCATACACTCTACTATACTCTTCCTAAAGATATGGAGAAAGAAAATCATTATCTTGCTCCACAATATGAATTGCAAAAAGATGGATCATGGAAACTAAATGCTTGTTTTCATCGGGAAAATTTCTGCTCATTGAAAGAAGGTTGTAAATTGAGAGAAAAGCAACTTCCTCTCAAGCAATGCGAAAATCTTTGAATCACTTTGACTACTATCCTTTGAAAATAAACAAGTCCCTCTGTATGAGGGATTTTTTCTTTGCTCTAAAATCCTTTGATAAGTTTCCTTTCATTATCTCTAATAAATGCTTGCTTTTTGGTCAGACTGTCTTTGTTGCCTATTAAGTTAATTGTAGCTCAGTGAGGATTGCAAGAAGTTTGGATGCTTTTTAGAAATGGGGGCTTGTAATAGCATTTAAAAAGAGCATAAGATCCTCCGCAACAACAAAATAAACAGAAAAGAAATGAAGTTTGCCTTGCGATAGGGAGTTGAACTTCTGAAGTTAGGGGATGACTTTGTTACTCATGATCTCCAAAACAGTAGGAAGTGGACTACTGGAACTTAAAACAAAACCTAGTGTTGCCACTTCAATACTCAAAACGAATAACAAAAGTATGAAAACAAAAATTTTTGCACTGCTTGCAGTGCTTGTAATGTTTGCAGGAGTTATGACTTCCTGTGATAAGAGTGATTATGAGCCTATGGCTCCAGTGATATCCAATGATGATGTTTCCTCTAGTGTTCGAGGGGAGCTACGATCTTTATCAGATTTCGCTACTGGAGCATATAGTATTGATCAAATATATAAGAATGAGTATTCTCATATTTATCAATACGATAATTCGGCAACTTCCACTTATCCAAATGGATGGCCAGGAGGAACAACTGGTCCAGGTAATTGTTCTTGGTCAAATTATATTATGGCTGTCGGCTGTGTAGGACGGGCTTCGAGAACCATTGATTCTGATGACTATAAGCTTGATAAAGCAAGAAGGCTAAAAGAGTTTATGAAGAATTCTCGTGGTTCTTATTTAAGAGGGGCTGTGATGCAGTATATCTATGAAGATTATGGATTGATTTATGATAATTCTAATAGGGTTGGTGTTCGTTATTGGACAACTAGTAAATCAAGAAGGAATCATGCGGTTATTACTGAAGAGCTTTTGAAGTATCTTAGAGATTTCAAAACTCCGATTGTGATGATTGGAGCAACTGCTGGTGGATATGGACATTATTTCACTATAGTTAGTATTGTTTGGGGCGGAACGATAGAGAGTTCAGATATTTGGTTCTGTGATTCTACACAGGGATCAACTGGAGACTCATTTTCTGAGTCTGCTCAATCCTTGCCTTTGAAGACTTTCTTAAACCGAATGTCTAATGGTTCTTCCTCAGATTATACTCGTTGTAATGTCTTATTTACTTATAATTTGAATCTATAATTGTAAGTAATTAAGCTTAATTTAGATAGAGGGGGAGTTATGCTCTCCCTCTTTTATATTTAAGATTGAAAAGAATTCTTAGAATAATATAAGTATAAAAATTTTATATTCTTTTACTTGTAAGAAAATGAAAACTTTTTTCCCTCTCATTCTTACAGTTTCTAGTTTCTTAGTTGCTTGCACTCCTCTTAATACCACAATTCCTTCCTCTTGATCTTCAACACCACAGACAAGTTTCTCAGGAGAGAAAGTGGTTTCAGATAAACCTTCTCATGAGGAGCTTACATTTGTGAGAAGTTATTCTGGAGTGGTAACAGGTAGCTCTACCTCTTGGAAGCGAAACATTGAAAAGATGACAACAGGTTATTTGCATCATTTTACCTTTCCTTATAAAGATGCTGGCGATGTAGATAAGTCATCTTCTATTATCCTCCGTTTTCAAGATAGTAGAAGCATAGAAGAACAGGATATTGAGAAAGGATTGCAAGGTTATGAATTAAGTGTTCCGAAGTTGAATATCATTGCATGAGGTGGATCAATTACAAGACCACATGATTTTGGACTCAGGTGTTTTACCTCATACTCTAAAGAGCATAGAAAAGCGTATCCTCCTCAAAGTTTTTTGTTTCCATCAGGAACTTGAGAGCAAGTCTTTATTTCTTCGTATAAAGAACTTTCCAGTATGACGATTCCTTATATGAATTATCTTGAAGAGCCAGTATGGTGGATCAATAAACAGGTCTTCCCTCAATATCTGGGAGTTGATCCTAAACTAGCTGAACATTATGGAAAAGAAGATTGTATTGTTGTAGTAGGAAAGGCAGAACATTTCTCAGATTTGCCTTTTGTTTTCAAAGGAGAGGCTTCTCAAGCTCTTATTGCACTGACACAAAATAAAACTAAACTTTCAAAGTGTAAAGAATTACTAGGACACGAACGAACCATAGAATTTTATACAGATAAAGATCTTTGCACCTTGTGGCTTGATAAAAATACTACACTTACTGCTCTTGAGATATAAAAATTCTTCACAAAGAGGATTTTTCTTCCCTCTAAAATCCACAACTTCCTCTTGCAAAGCTCTTAGATATTCCTAGACTTTCAATAGCTTTATTCTTTAACCAACTACTATCATGGCTGTAAAGTATAATGTTATTGAAAGAAAAAATCCGCTTAAACCTACTGAAGCTCCAAAATTTTATGCTTCAGCAAAGGCTGATGGCGAAGTAAGCTTCAAGGCACTTGCCAAAGAAATCGCAGCTGCTGGCTCTACTGTTTCAGATAGTGATATGCTTGCGGTGCTTAATGATCTGAATAAACTTTTGATCAAGCATCTTTCAGAGGGAAAGATTGTAAGGTTTGGAGATTTCGGAAGTTTTCAAATATCAGTATCAAGTGAAGGAGTAGAAAAAGCTGACAAATTCACTGCGAGCAATATTACAGGCAACAAGATTCAATTTCGTCCTTGAGCTGAACTCAAAGCAATGCTTGCAACAGTAAAATATGAGAAGCTGAAAGCTTAGCAAAAATGTCCGTATCTTTCCCCAAAAATGTCCGTATGTTTTGCTGAAAATGTCCGTATCTTTTTATCAACTTGTCCGTATCTTTTTATCAAGGGGTATAGAGCTTGCTTTCAAGAGGTAGTTACCCTTTTTCATAAAAGGGAGAAAGAAGTCCTTGCTTTTGAGCAGGAGATAGCTATTTTTTACTTGTTTTCAAATACGCTTTTTTTGAAAATTTAGGGGATTAAATTACTACGATTACAAAGTAATTGTCTTTGCAAGGAAGGGAGACTCCCGAAGTAATCTACTTAAAAGAACTGTCTTTCTGAGGCAAAGCCGAAGAATATACTATCTCCTTCACTTCGTTCAGGAAGACAGGTTTGCTTCTTCGCTGGATTGCTTCACTTCGTTCGCAATGACAGGTTTGCTTCTTCACTGGATTGCTTCACTTCGTTCGCAATGACAGGTTTGCTTCTTTGCTGGATTGCTTCACTTCGTTCGCAATGACAGGTTTGCTTACTACATTCTGAATTATACGCTCATTTTATTTCATTTCTTTCTTATAATGCAAAGCTTAACTTCTCAGGAAATCAGACAAAGACGATCAGATTTTTGGACTTCTAAAGCACATACGCATTTACCAGAAGCCTCACTTATCGCAGACAAGGAATCTACTGCGCTTTTCAATGTTGCGGGAATGCAGCCGCTTATTCCTTATCTTGCTGGGAAAGAGCATCCGCTTGGACATAGGCTTTTTAATATCCAAAAATGCGTGAGAACCGTGGATATTGACGAGGTTGGAGATAGTTCACATCTGACTTTCTTTGAGATGATGGGAAACTGGAGCTTGGGTGATTATTTCAAGCAGGAGGCAATTCAATGGAGCTATGAGTTCCTCGTAGAGAAGCTGAATTTTGATCCTCGTAAATTAGCTGTAACCGTGTTTGAGGGGAATGAAGATGCTCCGAGAGATGAGATCGCTTTTGAAGCTTGGAAAAAAGCAGGACTTCCTGAGGAGAGGATTTCTTTTTTGGATGCTAAGAATAACCGATGGAGTCCAGGTCCTGTTGGTCCTTGCGGTCCTGATACGGAGATTTACTACCGAGTAGGGGAATCAGAATTTCCACCTGCTGGTTCTAATGTAAAAACCGATGAGGACAATTGGCTAGAAATCTGGAATAATGTATTTATGGAGTTTTATAGAGATGAAAAGGGAATCCTGACCAAGCTTTCTCAGCAGAATGTAGATACCGGAATGGGACTAGAAAGAATGTGTAAGGTTCTTCAGCACAAGGAAAGCGTTTATGAAACCGATCTTTTTGCTCCTTTTCTTCATATGCTAGAACAGGCAACCGAACTCAAGTATAGCGACCAGCAGAGAAAATTCAGAATTATTGCTGATCACTTGAGAACAGCGTTTATGCTGATCAACGACGGGCTTACGTCTTCCAATGTCGGAGCTGGCTATGTTTTGAGAATGATTATCAGGAGAGGATATTACAATCTCTTTTTGCTCAGAAAGATGATGAAGCCCGAGCTGGAGCATTTCATAGATCAGGCTTTCGTTGCGTTCAAAGGGCTCAGGGACTTCAATGAGCCGATGATCAAAAAAGTGCTGCTTCAGGAGATCGCTCAGTTTGAGAAAACCATTCATAATGGAGAAAAAATTCTGACTGAACTCTTGGATAAGCTTACTGCCCAAGGTAAGAAAACCCTAGGAGGAGATCAGATTTTTATGCTCTATGATACCTACGGTTTCCCACTAGAAATCACGAAAGAACTTGCTGCGGATCGCGGAGTTGCTTTGGATCTCGTAGGCTATGAAAAGGCTTTAGAAGCTGCAAAAGAGAAATCCCGCCAAGGAAGCAAGGCGATGTTCCAGAAATCTGCGGATTGGTCTAAGTATTTGGAGGGCATTCCTGCGACAGAGTTTGTGGGCTATGAGAACCTGAATTTTTCTGATGCGAAGCTTTTGAAGGAGATTGATACCGAAGAGGGGCAGAAAGTGCTGATCTTTGATAAGACGCCGTTCTATCCTGAGATGGGAGGGCAAAATGGTGATGCTGGGGTGATTGAGCTGGATGATGGTCGTCGTTTGGAGATTGTGAATGTGCAGAAAGTCGCTGGCGTGATTTTGCATTTCGTAGGGTAGTAGTTTTTACGTATTTAAGATAACAACAATGGCTTCACGAAAAAAAGCGATCGGATTCTGAGTGCTAACATGGCTCATT
>ERZ773233.333-NODE-333-length-33456-cov-15.178677_pt1 | contig 33456 bp, 40 predicted proteins | sample MGYA00580991_ERZ773233 | MGnify/ENA primary metagenome ERZ773233 (study PRJEB29015, sample SAMEA2738178) | human oral metagenome | biome: human oral; feature: human-associated habitat; material: saliva | place: China | collected 2161 ...
CAGCTGATTTTGAAAAATATTTGACAGAATATCACGTTTTCTCATCAACTGGCGCCGCAGTAACTGATGGTTCTAAACGTACATTTGATGTAGCGCTTGATAAGGCTCGATTGGTTGATTTGTTGGCACGATTGGCAAAAGATTTTGCAGATACTGAGCCAACAACCGAAGAAAAACAAGAGTTGCTCACAAAACTTGGAGGACTTTCTATCACTGGAAAGATGACTTTTGATACAAAGGATGCTTTGTATAGTGATACAAAATTGACAATCGCGCTCGAAGGTTCAAATGAAAGTATTATTGTTGAAGATTCACGAAAAGGTGATACATATGCTTTGAAAATTGCCTCTGTTTCAGGCGCGACTGAACGATTTGTTCTTGAATTGACAGCTGTATCTCAGGGAAAAAATACTGACTTTAATGGAAAAGCATTTGTAAGTCTTGATGGGCAAGAAAAAATCGAAGTGGCAAAACTTTCTGGAAAGGTAGAAGATAATGTTTTGAAAACATTCAATTTGAGCATTTCTGCACTTGGAATGGGCGGCGGAGAACTTTCTTACATTCAGGGTGAAAAATTGGCAGCCCAGGTAGTAGTTGCTGGAACAGAACTTTTCAAGCTTGAAAATAATTTCTCTGGTGAAAATTTTGCAGGAAAACTTACAATTCGAGGAAAAGATGCTGCCAATTGGTCAGCTGAAATCCAGAAAAAAGTTTTGAAAGCGCTCAATATCTCGGTCGTTGATATGGTAACTCTTTCTGAAGAAGGGGCGACTGAGAAAAAAATCTTCGAACTCAAATTGGCGAAAAAAGAAGATTCTGATATGTCAAGTGGACAGGCGACTGTAAATCTTGGTGACGAAACGATTACTGCTGATGTTTCTCTCCAGGTGGAGCCTTCAAAATTTGGATTTATTGTTGAAAATATTAAAAATACTGGCAATGCCTTCGTTTCAACGCTCAAAAAAGCTCAGCTTTTTGTAACAGCAAATGAACGCACTGGAAATAAAAAAATCGAACTTCCAAAAGAATTTGTTTCTTATCAGGAATTTATGTCAGCACTTGGTATAAATATCACATCAACACTTCCAGCTCCTATGCTTGATTATGATTTGAGTGATGAAGATAAAGAAGCTGATGATATTGCTACTACTGTTGTAACGGAATAATATATGCAAAAAATTTTCATTTGGATAGTGGTGATTACGCTACTTGCGAGCGCCATCATTCCATCAGTTCTTGTTTTGACAGGTGGCCTCTAATATGACTCCACAAGAAAAAATAGATGAGATTCATTCCATTTTGGTCAGATGGGAAACTCGTGAAAAGCGAAAAAGAATTTTCGCTTGGATATATCGGATTTTTATTCTTGGATTCGCTGCTTTGGTGATCTTTGCTCCACAATTGGTACTTGAAAAAATTTTTCAAATGTCGGAGCCAATTATCAAACATATGATCAATCAAGTTATTGAAACACAAAAAGAAAAAATTTCTGATATTTCTGAAAATCTTAAACAAAAGGTTAAAAATTTTTATTCTGGTCAATAATTGTTGGTCCCAATTATTTATAAAGCTTTAATGGGTCAAAAATCTCTCGAATCATCGGGAGATTTTTTTATTCGATAACTGTACGTTTTTTTATTTTTTGAGCAATTATTGATCTATAAATGTTCGAAAAATATTTTTTCAAATGACTTTCTTTTTTAAAAAAATTGCATATAATACCAAAAATAAATTTTTCTATGGCAAAAAAAATTCACATTATTGGTATCGGTGGAATTGGCATTTCCGCTCTGGCTCGTTATTATCATTATTTGGGGTATGAAATTTCTGGAACTGATTCAACCGATTCAGTGCTCATTCAGACACTGCGAAATGAGGGAATGAATATTTTTATTGGTGAGCATCCAGGGATGATTGATGAAAATATTGAAAAAATTATATATTCTGAAGCGATTATCACGAAGCCTGATTTACCTGCTGAGGATCAGATTTATGCACATCCAGAATTACAAAAGGCGCGAGAACTATGAATTCCTCACTTTTCTTATCCGGTCGCACTTGGTGAGGTTTTTAATCAAAAAAAAGGAATTGCTATCACTGGTTCGCATGGCAAATCAACAACAACTGCCATGATGGCAATTGTATTGGCAGGTTCTGAAGTTGGCGGTTCTGCAATTATTGGGACGCAAGTACCGCAACTTGGTGGAACGAATTTTCATGCAGAGAATTCAGAAAATTTCGTCATTGAAGCATGCGAATACAAGCGATCCTTTCTTCAATATCGACCATTTATCACAATTATTACGAATATTGACCTTGATCATTTAGATTATTACAAAAATCTTGATGATTATATTTCAGCATTTCAATCACTGGTTAATCAAACTTCCGGATTTGTGATCATTTCAGAATCGGACGAAAATTCTTTAAAATTACAAATTCCTCAGGAGAAAAAAATTGTGATTGGTGAAAAAATTTCGTATTTCGCAAAAGTGGAGATGCTTGAGACGGATGAAATTTTTTATGAGGCAAAAACCCTAGAAATTCCTGAAATCTCACTTCAAATTCCTGGTGAGCACATTTTACAAGATGCTCGCTTGGTTTTTGCTGCATCAAAATTGCTTGGACTACAGGATGAGTACATTCTTCAGAAATTGGCTTCTTATAGCGGATCTTGGCGTCGTTCCGAAATTATTCGCACCACAAAAAATGGAAATATTTTAATGTCCGATTATGGGCATCATCCCAACGAAATTCGGCCGACACTGACGGCATTAAAATCAAAATTTCCTGAGAAAAAATTATTTGTTGCATTTCAGCCGCACCAGTATTCTCGTACGCGTGAGTTGCTTCCAGAATTTTCAAATGCCTTTAATGATGCTGACATTCTCGTGATCCCAAATATTTATTTTTCTCGGGATAAGCAGGATGATGTTGAATGGATGACAACGGAGCGGTTGATTGATGCTATTGCACAAAATCATTCGAATGTAATCAATGGTAATGGGCTTGATAATACATTAAAAATGATTCAACAACTTGATGAACAAAATCCAAATTCTGCAGTGATTTTGTTGTTAGGTGCTGGTGATATTGATACACTGAGAAATAATATTTTATAAATTAGTATAATTATTTATTGATAATTGCTCGAAAATAAAAATTTTCAGAAAAATCCTCATATGAGGATTTTTTAAAATGAAGAATTTGGATCTTTGAGAAAATCAATTTCTTCCAGGGTGCTAGTACGATTCAATATTGTATTTCTATATGGATATCGACCAAATCAATCAATAATGGCTTTGTGTCTTGCTTCAAATTCTATAGTGATTGAATCTGTATATTTTTTGAATAATTCCATCGCTCATTCGTGAATTTTTCTGCTTTCCCTGTGCATCAATGGCATGAGTGCGAATTTTCGCTGATTTTCTGATAATTCCGAAAAATTATCTTATTGATACATTTCTTGTGAGAACACAACTGCCATCGAATCTTGTGAAAATGCGAGAGAGCTATTTCTATGCAGATTGCGTGAAAATTGATCTAGCACGATAATTTCAGCCAATCGTCCCTCAAGCGTCTTGCGCCATGCGAATAATTCTCACGCTGCAGCTTCTTGTCAGGTTGTGAAAAATTTTTCTCGAATTTTGTTGTCAAATTTGTCACTTTTTGCGAACCAATATGGCTTTGTTTCTTCTGAAAACTAAAAATCCAGAATATCTTGTGGCATCATAATTTTTCTAAAAAATAAATAGTATATCAAAAAATAAAATTGTCAAAAATAAATCAAAATACCTATTTACTATCTGATTTTTTTCATTATAATACAAAAATGCAAAAAAAAGATAGAATTGGAATACGAATTGCTGGGCCTGCAGGGCTTGGTATGAATTCGGTGATGGATATTGTCGCGAACGCTTTTTCGGCGCTTGGCTACAACATTATAACCGACAGCGAGTATCAGTCAATCATTAAAGGTGGACTGAATTTTTATGATGTTAATATTTGTAGTGATTTGCCTTATATAATGAGAAAAATTGATATCTTGATTGGACTTGATGGCAAAAATGTGATACCAAATTTGGTGGATATTTCTGAACGTGGAATGATTATTGTGAGTCAAAAAACGCTTACAGCACTTCAAAAAATGGAGCCCGATATTCAGGATAAATATACAATTATTGCTCCAGAAATTAACGACAAATACGAAAACACCTATCTTGTGGGTGTTTTGTGTGGGATTTTATGAGTTGATACGAAAATTTTTGAGCCAATTATTCGAAAGATTTTTTTGAAAAAATGAACCGAAACTGTAGAAAAAAATGTGAAAATTTTGAAGGATTTTGCTGACTTTGGAAGAAATTTTCAGTCTGATTTGTTACCTGATTTGCCTGAGAATTCTGAGCCAAAAAAACTCTCCTACGGAAATCGAGTGATTGCATATGGTGCTATTGCGAGTGGTTTGGAATTTTATTCCGCATACCCAATGACGCCTGCGAGTTCGATTTTAACGGAAATTATTGACTCCAAAAAAGTACCATATTTGCAAGCTGAAGATGAAATTGCTGTTATTAATGCGGCGCTTTGAGCGTCTTTTACTGGGGCTCGTTCTATGGTGGGGACTTCTGGAGGTGGTTTTGCTCTTATGACTGAGGCGCTGAGTTTTGCTGCACAAGCTGAGATTCCCATTGTAGCTGTCTTGTCGCAACGTGCTGGTCCAAGTACTGGGGCGCCAACCTTTCATGAGCAGGGTGAGATTTTATATGCTACTCGCCCAACTTTTGGTGATATTGAAAATATTGTGATGGTGCCATCTACACTGGAAGAGGGGTATTTTATGGCGGGGCAATCACTGAATTTATCACAAAAATATCAAACAACCGTGATTTTACTGACGGATAAGCAATTTTCTGAAGGGAAGGCAACTATCGGAGAACTTCGTGCGGCCGAGATTGATCGTGGAAAATTATTAGAAAATCCAACAGCTGATTATGCTCGCTATCAATTGACTGACGATGGAGTCTCCCCGTATGTGAGTGTTGGTACTGAAAATGGTGATTTTATTGCAACTAGTTATGAGCATGATGAATATGGGGAAACTTCAGAAAACCCAGAAATGAAAATGCAAATTACTGAAAAACGAGCAAAAAAGATTCAATATTTGTTCGAAAAAGAGAGAATTGAAGGTTTTGAGATAATTAATCCAACAGCAAAAAAGAAAATCATTACACTGAGTTTTACTCGTTATACAGCTGAATATTTTGTAAAAAATAATCCTGATTGGGGGCTTATTGTTGTTAAATTTCTTTCTCCTATTGACCAAAAGTTGCTATCAGAAATTAAAAAATGTGATGAGGTGGTTTTTGTAGAAAATAATTTTTCAGGACAGCTTGAGACGTTGCTTACAGAAAAAATGTGACTTCGATATTTGTCTCACACAAAAATCTCACATAAACGAAAGTATAATTTGCTTCCATTTTATTATGAGGATTTTCAGGAATTATTATAAAAATGTACAATTATAGTTCAATATTTGTACAAAAATTAAATATTTGTACAAAAATTAAATATTAAACTCTATTTATGCGAAAATGATTAACTAATATTCAGTGGTGTCCGGGTTGCTGAGATACATTGATTATTATGGCAATAAAAAATGCTTTTAAGGACCTTCAAATCGCATCACATCAACGCGTTGTGGTATCATGAGTCGGTTGTAGTGGAAAGGCAAGCCAATATATCGATGGTTATGCTGCAGAAACTCTTCATGGTCGCACACTCCCATTTGCTACTGGCATAAAAATTGCAAAACCTGAACTTACAGTACTTGCTGTAGGATGAGATGGTGATGGTTATGGTATTGGAATGGGGCATTTTATTCATGCTTGTCGTCGAAATCTTAATATTACATATATTGTTTTTAATAACGAAAATTATGCCCTTACAACTGGGCAAGCAAGCCCAACCACGCCGCTTGGTATTATAACAAAAACGACGCCCGACGGAAATTATCAGACTCCTATTGACCCGATTGCATTGGCAAAAAATGCGGGCTGCACTTTTGCTAAGCGTGCGCAGTCGCGAAAATTTAATGAACTTAAAGAGATTATCAAGGAGGCAATTTTGCACCCTGGTTTTGCACTGGTTGATGTGGATCAAGATTGTCCAAGTTTCCGTCGCTGGGCCCAGGCTGAACAATAAAATATGATAAAAATTATTCCAACCGATACGTGCTATTGACTTGCTGGCGAGCTTACTAAAGCTGATTTTGATGAGATTTATGTTCTCAAGTGACGAGAAAGTGCCAAAAGGCTTGCAATTGTAGTGAGGGATTTTGATGTGCTCATGCAAATAGCAATTGTAACACCTCGTCAGATTGAAATACTTCAAAAATATCCTTTTCCATTTTCCGCAATTCTCCCAAGAAATCCTTCATATCAATTTCCAGAATTTTTAAAAACAGACAATTATAATTTTATATCTGTTCGAATTTGAGAAAAATGCCTGAAAAAGGAAATTTTAGAAAATTTGAATTTTCCATTATTTTTAACATCGGCGAATATTTCTTGACAACCTGAAACTATGAGCTTTTCTGAAGCACGAAATATTTTTCCTGAAATTAATGGTTTTGATGGTGGAGTTTGTGATGCGAAACCGTCAAATATTTTTTATTTTTGAGAAAATAATGAGCTTATTTTTGTCCGGAAAAATTATGAATAAAATAAAATCCCCAATTTGGGGTTTTATAAAAATGGGTCATATTTTTTTCGATTCCAAGTGATTTGCCGTTTGGCGTAATTGCGATTGTGCTGTGCAATGAGGGTTTTGGCCTCTGTTTCGGAAATCTTCCCAGCAAAATAATCCATAATTTCAACATATCAAATCGTCTTGAGTCACTCACAATCGTCTCCATATTTTTTTGCTAGATTTTTCACTTCATCAACCAGTCAGCCAGCAAACATTTTTTCAATTCGAAGATTGATATTTTCGTATAATTTTTTTCGATTTTCAATACTGTCTAAATATAGTGTCAGAAACAGTGTTGGGAATCGGAGTGTGGGAGTATTCTCGAAAGATTGCTGTTTAGAAATACCTGTTGATTCGATGATTTCAATTGCACGAATGATGTAGGTGTGATTATTTGGATGAAGTTCGCTTGCATAGTGAGGGTCGAGTTCGTGCAATTTTTGCCACAAAGCCTCGTTACCATGTTTTATTCGGAATTTTTCGAGCTCATTCCGTCGTTCTTGATTTGGCGCTTCACCCAAATAATTGCGCTCAAAAATGAGGCTATCAATGTAGAGTCCAGTTCCTCAACAAATAATAGGAACTATTTTTTTGTGCAAATTTCAATCGATAATTGTCCGTTTTTCTAAGAATTTTTTCCAAAGATCTGAATTTTCTATATTTTTTTTAAATTCTACAACACTAAATTTTTCTGTTGGAGACATTATATCAAGTCCAAGATGGGTAATATTTTCCATTTCATTCGGTAAAATTTTTCCAGTTCCAATATTCATTTCTTGATAAATCTGGCGAGAATCTGCTGAAATAATAACTGGAAAAAAATTAAGATTTTGCACAATTTTTGCTATTTCAAGGGAAAAACTGGTTTTTCCTGATCCGGTCGGCCCATAAATTACAATAATTCCGCTTTCATTATTTTTCAGAAATTGGCTGACATTCGCAAGATTTTTTTGAGGCATAATATTCTTTTTTGAGACGAGAAATGTAATTATTGAGATCAGATCCAACGGAAATAATAATCGCGAGAATTGGCACACCGATGAGTAGTCCAATCATTCCGAACATATGTTCTGCTACAATGAGCGTTGCAAATGTGATAAATACCGGAAAATGCATATATGATGACACAATTTTTGGATTCAAAATATACGCCTCAATCGCGTGAATAATACAAATCATCACGATAATCGCCATAACAATTTGAATCCCACCGCCCTCAATTCCGTAGCCAATAATCACAATCGGCAGTCCTGACAAAAATGTTCCGAAAACAGGGATGAACCCAAAAATAAATACAATGAGCGAAAGTGTGAAAATAAATGGAAAATGTCCCGCCGGAAATAAAAATCCAATCACCAGAAGTCCAATCGTTGTTAAAATCGCATTTACAAAGGCAATAATTCCTTGTGCTTTAAAAACTTTCCCAAAACTATTAACGATTTTTTCGCCAAAATATTTGAATTCGTGATACAAAAACGCAAAATTTCCACGCTTCATTCGTGCGAAAAACCCAAACACATCATTGCGATCAAGTACAAAAATGTAACTCATTACGATTCCGAGAAAAAATTGTAATAAAGCGCCGCTCGTATTTTGCAAATATTTGAGCAATTCTTGTCCAGTCGTTTGAAAATCAAATTTTTTTGTCAAATCATTGATGAGATTTTGGCTTCACAAATGAATCCCGCTTGTATTTTCAAAGCTTTGTAAAAGCCCCTCCATTTGTCGCGTCATTTCTGGGATTTTTTTGATAAAAATTTCAATTTCTTTGATAATTTGTGGCAAAATGCTCGCAAAAAGCCAAATCACCATCAAAATAAAAAGAATATAAATAATTGTCACCAAAATATTGGTCGAAAGATATTTTTCGAAAAACTTCCAAAATTTATTTGGATTTTTTTCCTTTTGAAAAATAATTTTGGCTCGTAAAAATTCCGCTACTTCAAGCGATAAATACGCAAAAATGAAAGTAATCAGAAAAAGTCCGAGAAATCCTCGAAACACATAAAAAAGTGTGATGAGGCAGACAATGGCAAAAATTTTTTTAAAAAATGCCTGCGAAAAAATGAGTGGTAAAAGGTGTTTCATAGAAAAAATTAAAATACATCGTCAAAATATGTATTATTTTGCGGTTTGTGAGAAATTTTCAATTTCCATTCTCATCAAAAAATTTTATTGAGAACAGCGATTACAGGTGATTGGTATCGGTTTTCTTGCATTTTATCAGCCGTCCACTTGTTTCAAAAAGATAATTCGAGAGTATCTCCGTCCTGCTTAAAACTCGCATTCTTTATGGTTGCAAGCACAACAGGATCCTCGTCCTTGAGTTCTGTTAAGAGTCTTCGAAATGAAAAGTCTGCCGTTTTTGTTGTTGCCTGAATTTTTTCTACTTTTGGTTCGATATTTTCGGAAATAATTTCAGTTTTTTCCTCAGCTTTATTTTCGGGATTTGGTCCGATTTTCTCTGGAACTTGATTGATAATTGGTTTGGAGTCTGCTATTATTTCGGATTTGTTTTTTGGTTCAATATTTTTTTGTGGCACTATAAATTGCGGTTTTTCGTTGACATTTTGCACGAAATTTTGAGAAAAATTTCCAGCGTTTATGGCTTGCATAAGTGTCATCTCAATCACCAAAAAATTGTCAGCAAAATATCCAATCGACGGATATGATTTTCGAAAAATTTCAAAAATCGCGTTGTATATTCCAAATTTTTCATTTCCCAAATTTTCCACCATTTTATCTCGCAAACGTAAAATGATTTGCTCGAAAAAATTCTCGCTACGAATGTGTTGCGTTTTGATTTTTTCGATCATTTCTGCAAATTTTTCATCATTTTTGCTCGCTAAAATCTCGATAATTTCGTCCATAAAATCATCATCAATCATCGAAAAAGTATTCTGTAAAAATTCCAATGAAAGATTTTTGTCAACAGAAAATTGCTCCAAAAGTGTCAGAGCGTCGCGCATTCCACCGCGTGAAAGTTTCGCAATCAGCTCGATGGCACCGGGATCCGCAGTGATTTTTTCTGCATCAATCACAAAATTGAGGCGATCAATGATATTTTTTTCGGAAATTTTTTGAAAATCAAATCGCTGCGCACGCGAACGAATCGTCTCGGGAACTTTGTCAATTTCCGTTGTTGCTAAAATAAATTTGACATGTTCTGGTGGTTCTTCAAGTGTCTTGAGAAGTGCATTAAAGGCACTTTTTCCGAGCATATGCACCTCGTCAATAATATATACTTTAAATTTTCCAAAAGTTGGCAAAAATTTTGCCTCATCAATCATTGCTCGGATATCGTCCACGAGTGCATTACTCGCACCATCAATTTCAATAATATCGATCATTGTGCCATTTTCAAATGCTTGACAATTTTCACAAGCATTGCACGGATTACCATCTTGCAAATCAAGACAATTGAAGCTTTTTGCCAGAATTCGCGCACTCGTCGTTTTTCCAGTTCCGCGCGACCCCGTCAAAATATACGCATGCCCAGTATTTCCATTTTTCAGACTACTTCGCAAAATTTTTACGATAAAATCTTGTCCAACGACCGAATCCCAATCTTTCGGTCGATATTTTGTATAAAGTGACATAAATTTTAAATAATTTCCCATATTATACGAAAAATCGGAAAATAGCAACCAAGAATATTGCATTTTTTGAAAAATTCGTATAATCAAATTATTCTTAATTTTGTGATATGATTGATATTAAAATTCTTCGAAATAATCCAGAAATCGTCGCGAAAGCCCTTCATGACAAAGTAATGAATGTAGATTTGGATCGCGTGATTTTTTTGGATAAAGAACGTGTGCGTTTGGGGCAGTCACTCGATGTACTTCGTGCCCGTCGTAATGGGATTTCTTCGCAGATGGGAAAGGGAAAACCTGAGCCTGCGATGCTCGAAGAAGCAAAGTCTTTGAAAGAAAAAATTCAGGCTGAAGAAAAAATTTTTGCAGAAATCGAGGAAGAATTTTTTGCTTTGTATAAAAAAATTCCAAACATTCCAACGGATGATACACCAGTTGGTCTTACAGAAGATGAAAATCAGGTTGTGAAGCAGTGGGGGAAAATCCCAGAATTTGATTTTGAAATCAAAAACCATGCAGAAATCGGTAAAATGCGCGATTGGATCGATAAGGAGCGTGCTGCCAATATTGCTGGTGCCCGATTTGCGTACCTCAAGGGTGGACTTGTTCGCTTACAGATGGCTCTTGTGCAATGGGTGATGGATACACTTGGTGATGAGGAAGTTCTCAAAAAAGTAATTGCCGAAAATAATCTTGATATTTTGCCAACGCCATTTACGCCAGTTTTGCCTCCATTGATGATTAAGACGGAACCATACGATGCAATGGATCGCCTTGAGCCGCGTGAGGATCGATACAAGATTGAAGGTGAAGATTTGTGGTTACAGGGAAGTGCTGAGCATGTTCTTGGATCTATGCATGCTGGTGAAATTTTTGAAGAAAAAGTAATGCCGATTCGTTACCTTGGCTATGCAACAAGTTTCCGTGGCGAGGCTGGAACGTACGGAAAGGATATGGAGGGAATTATTCGAATGCACCAATTTGACAAACTCGAAATGGAAAGTTTTTCTCTTGCAGAAAAATCGCATGACGAACATTTATTTTTTTCGGCGCTCCAAGAATATATGATGCAACAACTCGAGATTCCATATCAAAAATTGCAAAAATGTACATTTGATATTGGAAAACCGAATGCAAAAGGTTCTGATATTGAAGCGTGGCTTCCTGGTCAGAATAAATATCGTGAAACACACACGGCTGATTATATGACTGATTATCAGTCTCGTCGCTTACAGACGCGCGTTCGACGAAATGATGGAAGTATCGAATTGGTCCACACCAATGATGCGACAGCTTTTGCTTGTGGGCGAATTTTGGTAGCGATTATAGAAAATTATCAGAACGCTGACGCAACGATTCGTGTGCCAAAAGTTTTGCAAAAATATTTGGGCGGAAAAGAAGTTTTGTAAAAATAAAAAAGAGCCGTATATGGCCCTTTTTTAATGGATAATAATTTTATCAACTCGTGTAATTTTTCCATTCCATAGGTTTGATGTAAAGTCATTTCCATTAGTAGAAAGAGTGGTATTTGCCGTTCGATTTCCCCATCCAAAATTTACATAAATATCATTTCATTTATATCCATGACCCACAATGACATGTCATTGTCGTTCGTTGTTCATATATCGTTCAATACTAATCATTACTGGTCGTTTTGCATTGATTTCATCCTGAATATTATCAACTAAATTCCACCAAGAATGATAATCAGAGGTATAACTATATCTTCCATTTAGGTATTTCCATCCGTCCATATTTCTATTCATGTATGTAGATCACTGTCATTTATTATCACGAAAAGTTCCCATTAATTCTCATAGTTCTTTTTGGATGTTAGTAATATCGGAATTAAGTGTTGATGGAGCTCGAAATGAGAAGATATTAGGATGAGAAAATTGATCATAATATCATAGAATTATTGATACCGCTGTTGGTGTGCATCCTGTTGCCCCCTTTCATTCTGGATATTATCTTCGTCATTGATGATAACATGGTGTATACGACGTACATGTCTGCCTGTCAATAAGATTATCACGAATATAATGAGCAGAAGAGCTGTTCCTGGGTAAAAATAGTTGAGAATTTTTATGATTTTTTTTTCGTTTATATTTTCTTTTACCTGTTTTTGAAGTGCTTGAAAACTATCTATTACATAGGAGTGCGTTGAGGGCTTATTAGAGGTGATGATTTTTGTTTCCAATGAGTTATTTATTGATTCAGTTATGGTACTTCCATCTGGTCAAATCATGGCAATCTTATTATTGGATTGATTTATAGCAAAATAATCAAAAATTCCGAAATAATAATATTTAAAACCTTTTTCATTTCTTGGATTCAGTGCTTCGGACATTGTATCTCATGCAAATGATGCAATTGGTATAGGCGCATCAGTGTTATCTATATTAAGCATAATCCAACCACAATCTTTTGTATCACTACAAGAAATTTTGTATTCAATGTAACTCGGATTTGTGTCATCAGAAGAATAAAAAAGCGTTTCTTTTGTGATAATTGGGGAGAATCATTTCCAAGCAAGGTTTTCTGATTCGGATTGAATAAAATTTTCTGCCTGTTGGCGAAAATCTTGAAAATCCACTTGTGCATATGTATTTTGCATACCAAACAAAAAGGTGACCATTAAAAAAACTAATTTTTTCATAGGAAAAATAGTTATTGAAATAAATTTTATTTTGTTTTTTCAGCCCAATTTATGCACATAAATTATTACGATAATAAGAAATTTTTTAAAAAATCAAATTTTTAAAAAATCAAAAATGAAAGTAGCATTCCATGAGTATAATCTTTATTACAGTTTTGAAATTCTGTTTATTGAAGGAATTATTGTATCAAAGATTATACGGATTTAGATGTTGCGATTATTATTGATGAAAATTTTAATATCGAATCCTTAAAGGATAGTGTATTTTGATGATATAAATATTGAGATATAGTGAAAGCTTTTTGAGATTTTATAAAATCTTGAGCTAATTATTTTTCTTTTAAATCTATCTATTCTTGAAGGCTTGTTGATTTTAGAGTTACTCATAAAAAGTGTTTTGATAAAATTACTGAAAACTCTTTACAAGAGTGAGACGATTTGATTATGAAAGAATTTAGAAAACAATTTAGAGAAAATGGAATTATAAAGGTGATAAAAAGTTTTGATAATATATATCAATGGGAAAATGAATTAAGATATACCGCAGAATGACAAATAATTTATTATCCACTATTTCGGTATTTGGATGGAAAATTTACTTCTTGAAATAATTTGGACAAGTATTGTCCGTTTACTGATGTGTGAATAAATGAGGTAGAAATAAAAAAGAAATTATTTGCATTGGGAAATAATTTTAATAAAATTGTTTATACACAAAAAGAAAAAGAACTTATCAGGTGAGATTCAAATATATCGGATATTTTTGTGCGAAAAGATAGATTTCCTCAATACCTCCTAACAGATTTAGAATCCAGGTATAAGTTTTATCATTTATTATCTAACTATTAATTTTATGCACAAAATAAAGGTTCGATGAGTTATTTTAAATAAAAATAAAATTTTTTTAGTAAGAGAAGTCAAAAAACATTTTTATTATCTTCCATGAGGAACTTTGGAATGAAATGAAAGCTTTAAAGAGTGTTTAGATAGAGAAATTCAAGAAGAGCTTGGTGTAAAGCCAGTTATATGAAAATTATTAAATATTGAAGAATTTAGGAATGATTCGGGACTATACTTAGATATTTGGTTTGAAATCACAAATTTTCAAGACTTTGAATATATACATAAAAATAATGCCACTCATGCTTTTGAATATTATGATGAGGGATTTTATTCTTTTGAAGAGCTAGAATGAAAAGATGTGCGACCATGACATAGACATATCGAAGAAATTGTCTTTTCTGTGGGTCCTCAAATTTCCTTAATTTAAAAATTAATTTTATACTTTTGTAGAGTAAGAATACTTTATTCATGAAAAATTCGAACTCCTAAATTCCCTTTCAGAAAGGTACGAACAGGGGAATGCATGTCAAAAATCACAATTTCTCAAAAAACACCAGTTCGAACTTTTTGTAACCACTAAAAAAGAGCTTATAATCAAGGAAAATAAGCTCTTTTCACAAATTATCTTGCTAAATCTTAACGATGGTAGACCTTTGGATGAGAAAATTCGAACTATTTTGTTATTATTATAAGTTATCAGATTTAGGATATTTCATCTTTTTTTACTTGAAAGAATTCATTTTTTCATATAATCTATACCATATAATATTATTAATTTTCACGGATTACTTTGTATATGAAAAAAAAATTAAAAGTTATTGAGTTGTTTGCATGAGTTGGTGGTTTTCGATTAGGATTAGAAGGATACAACAATAAATCTGCGATTTCTGGATATACAGCAGAAAAAAATTCGAACTTTGAAATTGTTTGGAGTAATCAATGGGAGCCTTCTACTAAAACACAGCATGCCTCAATGGTATATGAATGTAAGTTTGGAAAGCAAAATCACAGCAATGAAGATATTGCGAGCGTGGAGATATCCAATATTCCTGATCATGATGTTTTGGTTGGTGGCTTTCCTTGTCAGGATTATTCTGTTGCAACCACACTTAAAAACTCTAAAGGCATTATTGGAAAAAAAGGCGTTTTGTGGTGGTCTATTTATAATATTTTAGCTAAAAAGAATAACAAACCTAAATATTTGATTCTTGAGAATGTTGATAGGTTACTTATTTCTCCATCGAAACAGAGGGGGAGAGATTTTGCAATTATCCTAGAAAGCTTGAATGAGTTGGGATATATTGTAGAATGGAGAGTTATTAATGCAGCTGACTTTGGAATGCCACAGCGTCGAAAGCGAACATTTATTTTAGCATATCATCAAAGCACAAAGCTGTATGAGTTAATTCAAAAGAATATTCCTATCGAATGGATTCTTAGCAATTGAACTTTTGCTCAAGCTTTTCCAGCTAAAATTTCTACAAAGAGCAAACTTAAGGAAATTACACTGGTTTCTGATCTTGCGTATGTATCGGAGAATTTTAATAAAGAAAACAATTCTGAAATGTTTCAAAACGCAGGCATTATGATAAACGGAAAGGTTACAACACTCAAGCTAGATTCTTGCTTTGAATGAGAAAACAAGACTTTATGAGATATATTGGAGTCATGAAAAATTGCTGATGAGTTCTATATTAAGGATGTGGACTTTGAAAAATGGCAGTACTTAAAAGGAGCAAAAAAGGAAAAGCGAGTTAATGCTAGTGGTTTTGAATATAATTATTCTGAATGATGAATGCTGTTTCCAGATGCTACCGATAAGCCATCTCGCACTATTATTACGTGAGAGGGATGACCTGCAGCATCACGCTTTAAACATGTGGTGAAGACTAATTTTTGACTACGTAGACTATCGCCAGTTGAATTAGAGCGGTTGAATATGTTTCCTGATAATCATACTTTTGTAGAGGGGGTTTCAGACACAAAAAGAGCATTTCTTATGGGCAATGCTCTAGTAATTGGTATTGTTGAAAAAATTGGAGATTCACTCATTAAAAAAATAGAATATGCTAAATAAAAAATACGATAAACTCAACTCAGAATCCATTATAGCTTTTGCACGCGAACTTATAGGAAAATCTATTGTAAGTGAATATGGTCCACAATGGGAAAACTCTCAAGATAAGTGAAGGCTTGGAAAGGCAATAGAGAAACTATATTTTTGATATAATCCAAACTCTAACCCATCTGCTGATTTTAAAGAGGCTGGCTTGGAGTTAAAATCAAGTGGAATACGTCAGTTAAAAAATTGAGAATATCGAGCAAAAGAGAGGCTCGTTCTAAGCATTATTGATTATATGTCTTTGGTGAACGAGAATTTTTATGAGGATTTTTTGTGATGAAAAAATGGCTATTTATTGCTCATATTTTATCTCTACCAAAAGGGGGTTTCTCAATTATCCTCCATCATTAAATATGTTGGCGATTGGAAATACCCAGAAAAGGATATTGAAATTATTTATAAAGACTGGCTTACTATTCAGGAAAAAGTTAAAAATGGAAAAGCTCACGAACTTTCAGAGGGTGATACTAAATATTTGGGTGCATGTACAAAAGGTGAAAGTGCAAGCTCTACACGTCAACAGCCTTTTAGTCCTAAGCCAGCTAAGCAAAGGGCATATTCCTTAAAGCAGGGCTATGTAACGCATATTTTACATCAAATTGCATGAAGGTATGATTCAGAAAGTATCTTACAGGCTGATGAGGATATTGACTTTGAAGAAAAAGTAATTCAAAAATTTTCCGCATTTTATAATAAAAGCGTTGATGAATTGGTACATATATTTAATTTAGACATACAGAGGCAAGCTAAAAATTTCTACTCTATATTATCTAAAAAAATACTATGAGTTCACGAGGATAAAGAAATTGAGGAATTTCAAAAGGCTGATATTATTATAAAAACCGTAAGAATCAACAAGGACACAAATCTACCTAAGGAACATATATCTTTTCCAGCCTTCAGCTTTAATGATATAAGTCAGGATGAATGGGAGGATTCCAATTTCTTTGAAATGCTTGAAAAAAGATTTTTATTTATATTTTTTGAAATAGATGGTAGTCAATTGATTTTAAAAAAAGTGAAATTTTGGGCTATGCCGTATCAGGATAAACTGGAGGCTGAAAAAGTTTGGAGAAATACAAAAAACATTATCAAATCAGGACGGATTATCAAAGAAATAGCGTTTCATGCTGATGGAAAACAGATACGAAAAACGAATTTTCCTCGAAAATCACAAAACCGTGTTGCTCATGTGAGACCTCATGCAAAAAATTCACAAGATACTGATTTATTGCCAGTTGCTGATGTATTAACCTGATGTACGAGCTATACAAAACATGGATTTTGGCTCAATGCAAGTTATGTTAGGGATTCCATTTATTTATCATAATGCAAGCAGTCCTATCTATTTACAAAGCCTCTTCTATTAAAGAACAGTATATTTTACAGGATATATTAGAGGACATACTATTTCGACAGAGTGATTTTTTTCAAAATAAAACCCTAAAAGACCGAACTCGTTTAGGGTTTTATTGAGAGGCTTTACCGTATGTTCAAAAATTATTTCTATCCATCCATAATACTCATTTGTGAAAAAATATTATAGAATGGGTGAACAATAAAGAATTTGAATATTTTTCAGAAAAAATCCGCCACCTCTCAAATATTACTCTAGAAGAGATATTGGCTTATCGAATTGCATGGGTAAAGCAACTCCTTCTAAATAATGTATTTGAGGAAATTGATATCAATTGAATTGATTCATGCTTTAGTGAGGAGGAGAGGAGTAAATGACAAAAAGCTTTACTAATGGCTCAGAAAGATTTAGAAAAATCACCCCTATATGACTTATACAAAAAACAAAATCAATGAGATACATTTTTTTATGCTTACTATTTTTCTCAAATTGAAGAATTGTATAGACTATTATTACTTAATGAAGGAACTAGCTTGGTTGAAATTAAGTACCCATTGCTATGGAAAAAAGAGATGGCTAAACTTGTTTGTTGAGAAGTGAGTATGCAACTCCAATTACATAGTGAAGCATACGACTTAATCGACTCCGCATTTCAGGCTAATATAAATGAAATAGTTTATTATATTGATGTATTTGAAAGAAGAGACCATGCAATATCCGAGAAGCAGGCCTCAAGAAGAGGTAGTAGCTTAATCTCAATCTATAATCAAAAAATATATAAAATCTTTGCAATTAAAGATTTTTTCCAAACAGTAAAAGGTTGATTTTATCGGACAAAATAGCCTTTAGTACTGTCGCATAATTGGAATAATTGGTAGTTTATTCTTATGATTCAAAGCAGATATCTAGTCTGTTTTTTTGTTTGCTTGAGTTGCTCACCGTAGAAATATTTCCGTACGAGCCACGTCCTCGCCCTATTTGGGGCGTGGCGAGCTTCGGAATATTTCCGGTGAGCCCATGTCTCTCAAAAATAGGCTTCCCACAGAATAATGTGGGAGCAGCAATATTCGAATATTATTTTTATCTCCATATTGCAATATATATCATGCTTTTTATTATTTATGTCTTATAAAAATATTATAAACTCCATTTATCACTTATGAATTGATCATCTTGAAATATATGCCACCTTTTTACATGAAGAACTTTTTTGCTGAGTCGATTTTGATAATTCAAATCAGTTGTTTTTTTGAGGTTATCAATGTATAAAAGTAGAAAACCCACGTTATGAATACCAAGTAATTTTCACTAAAGATGATTTACATTTATTTTCTTATTTTAAGTGAAGTACAGCAAAATCTAAAATTGCAACAAAAGACTATGTGGCCTTTTATAGTACTTGTTTTCGTGTGTATGGGAAAGAAATTATTTTAAATATTATGACCCAATTATTCTACGTTCCAAATGTACTACAAATTCGACGATTCGATGTATGTATAGATATTCTTGCCCCGATTTCAACAATATTATCTGGTTTTAATATTTTGAATCAGCGTGGTGCTACATTTTTTGGTGCAAAAGGAATACTTGAAACATATTATATTGGCGACAAGAAAAATTCAACAAATCGTAGACACTTAATTCGTGTTTATAATAAAAAAATCGATATTTTAAAGAAGGGAAAGAATGAATTATATCAGGATTATTTGCTTGAACAAGATGTTACACGTATTGAGCTAGAAGTGCGTAGAGAACTTGCTAAAAATTTTTCTTTGGAAGAATTGTTTGTTGATGAAAATTTATTAGGATTACTTAAAAATTACTGCTGACAACACACAATGATTTTTGAAGGGGTTGATATTCCTAAAATTTCACTTTACAGAAAACCCAAGCCTGTACCTTATCAGGCAATACAATTGAATGCTCAATCATTATTGCGTGTTCGCATATTTTTATGACATGCTCGTGGATTGCTTGCGCGTGGTCTCGACCCAATGTACGCTCTCTTATCTCAAGACATTATTCACCCTATAGTGCGTGAGGCATTGAATAAGACAGATGAAGGTTCATCTATTCTTAGCGTCATACGCATAAAGAAGCCAGAATGGAAACAAATTATTGAAAGAATTCACTATGAATAAGAGAGAGGTTTATATTTTAAGTCTTGCACGAAAATATGAAAAAATTTTTCCTCAGCAATGGGATACATCTGTTCGTATTGAATTTATTGATAATTTCCATTATTTCATTGAGAAGCTCTTTCGAGATATTGAAAAAAATGAAAAAGATTGTATAATTTAAAAAATTAATGTAAAAATTATATGAATACCGCTGTTATATATTGTCGAAAATCAACTGATCGAGATGATAAACAACAAAATTCTATTGAATCTCAAATGTCTTCTTGTATGCGTGTAGTACAAGAAAATAATTTTACAATCATTGATACTTTTATCGAATCAGCAAGCGCTAAAAAATCAGGTAAACGCCCCATTTTTACAAAAATGCTTGCTTTATTACAAAAAGGGAAAGTAGGCTATATTGTCGTCGATGAGCCAAGCCGATTGTCTCGTAATAATGTGGAATCTGCAAAAATTTTATGATTATTAGAGGAATGAAAAATTAAGGCTATTTTTACAACTACACAAAAGTTCTTTGGTGAACAATCATCAGAGTTGTTTATGTTGTTGTTAAATTTTGGAATTGCGAAACTTGATAATGATACACGTTCACGACATGTACGAAACCGAATGCAAACCTGTGCTGAAAAAGGTCGATATTTATCTCGTGCGCCTTTTGGTTATAGAAATATTGCTAAAACAAACAATTGAAAAATTCTGCAAAAGATTATTGAACCAGATTTGGAGGAATCTGAGATTGTTGAAGTTATTTTTCGGTTACGAGGAGAACAAAAATACTCTTTTACAGATATTTCTAGGTATTGTCAGGAAAAATATGGAAGCACTTTGCGCCATCGATTTACGACTCAGTGAATTGAAAAAATGCTTCGAAATCCTGTTTATATAGGTATTATTCACTATAATGGAGAGGATTATCCATGAAATCATAAGCCTATCATTTCGGTAAAACTTTTTCAACAGGTACAGGATTTACAGCGCTGATTTTATTCTCATGAAAAAGAAGAGCAGGTAGAGTTTATTTTTAAGGGCCTTGTTTTTGATGAACACAATATTCCACTCAGTGCAGAGATTAAAAAATGAAAATATATTTATTATCGCTCACAAAATCTGCGCTCTGCTTCATCTATAAATATTAGCGAAAAGAAATTACATTGTGCTATTATGGAAAGATTGTCTCATTTTCGTATATCTGATAAGCTCAAGCCCTTATTTTATGAAATTGCACAAGATATTGGTAAATCTGTTTTAAAGTCTAAGCAATTACAAGTTAAAGATATTCAAAGAAGAATACTTGAATTACAAAATAAGGAATCCAATCTGATGAATGGATTCCTTGAAAATATTATCAGCCCTGATGATTATAAAAAATATAAAACCGAATTTTCAAGAAAATTGCAAATACTCCAAGCAGAAAAACAACAACTCAATTCTGAAAAAACTAAAAATTACGAACACCTTATTCATGAAAAATTCGAACTCCTAAATTCCCTTTCAGAACGCTACGAACAGGGGAATCCACATCAAAAATCACAATTTCTCAAAAAATACCAGTTCGAACTTTTTGTAACCAATAAAAAAGAGCTTATAATCAAGGAAAACAAGCTCTTTTCACAAATTATATCACTAAATCTTAACGATGGTAGCGCTACGGAGAATCGAACTCCGGTTTACGGGATGAAAACCCGTTGTCCTAACCACTAGACGATAGCGCCATAATATTACAGCGATCTAGGGATAATTTAAAAAAATGGTCGGAGACGCGAGACTCGAACTCACAACCCCATGCTCCCAAAGCATGTGCGCTAGCCAATTGCGCCAGTCTCCGATATCCGAAAAAATGGTGGGCATACCTGGACTTGAACCAGGGACCTCTACATTATCAGTGTAGCGCTCTAACCAGCTGAGCTATACGCCCGAGATTCGGAATACTCCAAAATAATGGAGCAGGCGATGGGACTCGAACCCACAACAGTCTGCTTGGAAGGCAGAGACTCTAGCCATTGAGCTACGCCTGCTTGAACTTCTCTTGAGGAAGTGCACGCATTGTATAAAAATTTTTTTGATTGTCAAAACTTTTTTCGACTTTTTTTAAAAACCGATTTTTGTATCAAAATTTTGGCTGATGCGTTATTTTATTTATGAGAAAAAACATAAATGACGCGATTTTTTTCTCCAAGAAAATATTCAAATTCTGCATCCATTTTGAGCCCCAATTTTTTCAAAATTTTATCACGAGATTTTTTTTCTTCGTCGGACGGCATTTTGTAGAGCAAAATTTTTCCTCATTTTTTCAAAAATGGCTTTGCCCATGTTAAAATATCATCAATGTATGCTGTTGCGCGCGATGTGATAATATCGAATTTACCAGCAAAATCAGGATTTTTGGCGAGTATCTCTGCTCGCTCTTGTATAGCAGAAATATTTTGAAGGCCAAGATTTTCAATGAAAAAATTCATCGCCCGAACTTTTTTCCCGACGCTATCAAGCAAGGTCACATCCAATTCTGGGCAAACAATTTTGAGAGGAATGCCAGGAAAGCCACCACCAGAGCCGATATCGAGCATTCTTCCGTTCGTAAGGCCTAATTCATGAAGAATTGTCGCGCCATAAATCGAATCTATAAAATGTTTTTCGATAATGCCTTCTGCATCGCGAATTGCGGACAAATTGGTGTGAGAGTTGTAACTCTGAAAAAGTTCCAAAAATTTTTCAAATTGCGTTTTTTCCGCATTGGAAAGCTCAAAATGATGTTTGAGAAAAATATTAAAATGATCCATATCGAGAATATATTGATTTTTTTGCTTTTTTCAATATATTATGCAAAAAATATTTTTCTTCACGATTTTTGAGCTTCAAAATTTTGATGAAAATTTTATTTCCAAAAAACCATAATGCAAAAATCCAAATTTTTCACGCTTGAATTCTGGCTCCCGAAAATCCCTTTGTTGTCGCTTATTTTTGTGTTTTGTTTGCCATTCATTTTGATCAATATCAATTATGATTTGGGGCTATTTTTCATCGCTTTTTATATTGCGTATTGGACAATTCGAGTTTTTGGAAGCTATCATCATATTTTCAAGTCGTATCGAAGACTTTTGCAAATTGAAAAAACAGATTTTTCTAAAAATGAACTCATCGAAAATGGTGCGAAAAATCTCGAACACATCGTGATTGTCCCGATCTATACTGAGCCACGAAATGTGATTGAAGATAATGTAATTTCGCTGGTACAAACAGAATATCGCTATCGTGAAAATATTACGGTTTTGCTTGCGACCGAGGCGCGCGTTCCGACAGCAACTGAACATGCCCAGTATATTGTAGAAAAATATAAAAATTCTGGAATTCGAATTATTAATATTGTGCATCCAGAAAACCTCGAAGGAGAAGGAAAGGTGAAGGGTTCCAACATTACTTACGCGATCAAGGAATATGAAAAAATGACAAAACTTGATCCAAAAAATACTTTTGTTTCAACGATTGATACCGACACAAAAGTGGAGAAAAAATTTTTCTCTATTATTACGGCAACATTTTTGGCAACCGATTATCGAAGCCAGGCGATTTATCAATATACACCGTTGTATTCAAATAATTGGCATGAAGGAACATTTTTTGCGCGAATTATTGCGATTGGGACGACGCTTTGGCAATTTTTGGAAAGCCAAAATCCAGAATTTTATCGCAATTTTGCGGTGTATGGACAGACGCTTGAATGCCTTCACAAAGCGGATTATTGGTCACGAACTTCGATTGTGGAAGATGGATTGCAATATTGGCGCGCGTATTTTGGTTGGAATGGGATGTTTCGAATTATTCCAACGCCTGCAATTTGTGAAATGGATTTGGTGGATGAAATTTCTATGACACGCACTGTAAAATCCCAATACAAACAGCTTCGTCGGTGGTCGTGGGGTTGTACGGATGTGGAATATGTGATTCCAGAAATGATTAAAAATAAAAAAATTCCGTTCCGTGAAAAATTTCGAAAAACGGGATATCTCATTCTCAATCATCTTTTTTGGGCGGGCGGTCCTTTAATGATGTTATTTATCGGATATGTTCCAGGTGTGATTTACTCCATTGATCAGTCGCTCGCGGCTTTTACTGTTCCAATTGCCACCTCAATTATTTTTACTATTTTGGTATCAACGGTTATCATTCCGAGCCTTTTGTCGATTCATATTATGCGTCGATATGTCGAATTTCGTTGGTACAATTATATTTTCAATTTTTTCCAGTGGCTCGCGCTCCCATTTTTGACACTGACAATGTTTTCAATTCCTGCACTTGAAAGCCAAATTCGCCTCTTTTTTAATAAGCGAATTGATGGCTTTGACACCACACAAAAAATGGAACGAAAATCCAAAAAATCTTAAACTTTTTTATGCTCGAATCGTATTTTCAAGAAATCAAACGCCGAAAACGCCGGAAATTATTTTTCTGGATTTTGGTGTTTGCATTCGCAACGCTTCTCTATTTTTTCTTCAAGGGAAAATATATTTCGATCAATCTCAATTGGAATAATATTTTGTCGCAATCGGGAAATATTATTTCTGAAACGGAAAAATCTGTTTCTGGTACTACGCAAACAGGTTCTTTTGCTAAAAATTTGATTACATTTAATTCTTTTTGAATTGTGAATGTAAAGGTTTTTCCGCGCGATTCACAGATTTATCTCAATCATGAGCCATATTCCAATGACAGCAAGCCGAGAATTGATTATGGTGATTATTTGCTTGAAATCTTTCATGATGGCTATATTGCGGCGGAAATGAATTTTAGTATTACGGAAGAAAAAAATTTCTATATTGACGATATTTCGCTTCTTAAAACACCAAAATATTCGCTTTTTCCGAAAGTTCAGGATGGGCGAATTGTCTCGATTGGCGATAACTCGTGGATTGGATATTCATCGAGCGGAATGCTTTTGTATCAGAAGAATTTTGAAAAACCAACTCGTATTTCAAAAGTAAATTACGATCATATTGGTGGTGGAAAATTTTTGTCTGGTGGAACGCTTATTGAGTATAGTCAAATTGACGAAAAATGGCTTCCAAATACAAATCTAGCCGTCAAAAAGTTTCTCAATAATTGTCCAAATCCGAATTATCAAAATGGCCTGATTCATTGTGAGGAAAATCAGAGTGCCATTACGGAAGGTGGGAATATTTTTACGGGCGTGCTGATGCATGGGAAAAATTTTCTCAAAGGTGAAAAAAATATTATTGTTGGCGACCTCAAATCTGGAAATACGAAAAGTTTTGCACTCACGGGCGCGAGTCTTGAAGGAACGAATTTTTTTGAAATGTCAGGCGATTGGTATACGAATAGTGGTGCCACATTCGTCGGTATTGACCCACTCAATTTGAAAATTCTTGACTTCAATTTGGATTTTGAAAAAATTGATTTTGTGCAACATATGGGACGTGAACTCGCAATAATTGGTACAAAAAATGATGCCAAAAAACTTGTTTTGATTGATACACACACAAAAAAACACGGACAATATCTCAAAATTCCTGAAAATGTCGAGCTGGAAAATATTCGAATTTATGAAAAAGACCGTAATTTTTTCCTCAAAACTCGCAACTCACTTTTGTTTTTTTATCGAGAAAGTGAAAAATTAGAATGGATTGTTGATGGAAAAATTTTGGCGATTGGTGATACTTTTGCGCTTTACGAAAAAGAAGACGGAATTTGGATTGCCGACTGGCGTGACCCACTCAAAAATCCGCAATAAAAAATAAGAGATTTCTCTCTTATTTTTTTGAAATTTCTTCCGAGGAGGTTTCTTCGTTATGTTCTTCATCGGCTTCTTCGTCGATATTTTCTTCGATTTCTTGAGAATTTTCAACAAATAATGCTTGAAGAAGTTCTTGTTGTTCGCTCTGGATGGTAATAAGTTCATTGAGAAGGTGATTTTGCTCGCGTCCAATCCGAATGAGTTCATTAACACCAAAAAGCCAACTCAAAAAACTACGAATATACAAAAATATCAAAAAGAGCAAAAAAAGTACCAAAAGCGCGATTCCGATGAGGATGAATGGGTACCACTTTGGATCGGAAATATACGGTGAAAAAGTAGCTTCGAGAAATGGTTGAATGTCCATATAAATAAAAGTAAAAAAGATTGTTTGTAGTGTAGTGATTTTTTATTTTTTTACAAATTTTTTGAAAAAAATTTGCTTTTTTTAAAGTTTCCTTAAACTGAATTTATATACTGTACTTACAATGTTTTTTGATTTATGAGCACCAAAGTTTTTTGATTTTTGACAGCCTGCATTGCGCTCTGTGTGATTGGGATTTTTTGGTTTTTTTCACCGATTTTTCACTCATCTTCAGCGCTAGAAACAGAAAAACGTGTGATGTATTGGTCTGAAAATGGCGATTTTGTGTATTCGGGTTGACTAGCATCGAGCCTCAATTATTCAGGAAGTTTTTTCACAGGCGCGACAGAAATTGAAGATATCAAAACTTTTAAATCTGAACCACATTTTTCGCCAAGATTTTACATTGAATACCCAAATTTCAGCGAAATTCAAAATATTGAGATTCTTTCAAATGTTCGTCGAAAAATTACTTCACTTTCCACGATTCCGACAGAATCCTGAAGTCTTGCGGTTGCTGGCTATACTGCGGATTTTTCCCTTTCTGATGGGAATAATATCGGATCTGTGATTTATTCTATTAAATCACATTTGACGGATGGCGCGACCAAAGAAATCCATAAAGAAACATTTCTATTGCAGAATTCTGGGAAATTTCTCTCCGGCGCATCGCTTATAAATACTGAAAAAACAACGGATTTGACCGACAAAATTTTGCACGCTTTTCAGACGAAATATCCAAATCAAAAAACGCATGATTTGAATGCGTTGCAACAAAATTTGGTGTCATATTTGACTGAACCACAATTTGCTTTTTCTGGTAAAAATATTCAATTTTTCTTGCCGTCCGAGATTTTTGCTGAAAAAAATGGTGATTTACCAGTTGTGGTAGAAATTGAAATTCCGTACGAAAATTTGAAAGAAAATATTTTCTTGGAGCCAAAAGTTGAGAAAAAAATCCCAGAAAAAAAGACGCAAGCTGGCGTGTCAAGCGATGGGAAAAAATATGTCGCACTCACGTTTGATGATGGTCCGCACAAGGATTTTACCCTTAATTTGCTCGATACACTCAAGGCAAAATGAGTAAAAGCGACATTTTTTATGCTTGGTCAAAATGTTGAGCGCTATCCAGTCGTTGTGCAGCGTGCTCAGAGTGAAGGTCACGAAATCGCGAGTCATTCGTGGGATCATAAGGCGTATAACAAAATGTCAAAACAACAAATGCGTACTGATCAGCAAAAAACTGATTTGGCATTTGAAAATGCGATTCATCAAAAACCAAAATTATTCCGCCCTCCGTATGGTGCGTATGATGAAAATGTAAAAAAAGCAGTCGACAAAACGATTCTTATGTGGTCGGTGGATTCGTTGGATTGGAAAAATCGAAATGTTGAAAAAAATCTTCGTACAGCACTTTCGCAGGTTCATGATGGTGCGATTATTCTATTTCACGATATTCATAAAACTTCGGTTGATACGATTCCTGCGCTTATTGACCGCTTACGAGCGCAGTGATACGAATTTTTGACCGTTTCAGAATTGTACGAAAAATATTATCCAAACGAAACATTTTTGCCGGGACAAGTATGTTTTTCTATGCGTCGTTGTCATTAAAATCGAATAAAATCCTTTCGAGGATTTTATTTTTCCGAAAAAAGTTAAAAATACTTATCAAAAATTTACCTTTTTTAAATATAATATTTAAGGTTACGAAAAATTCTCATTATTTTTTAAATTTTTTATTATGCATACTCTTTTGATTGAAGATACAGTTGCGCTTGCACAAACGGTTGTTCGTTATTTGGCGAATGAAGATATTGCTTGTACGCTTCGTACAGATGGTGAATCTGGTTATATTGAAGCGATTCAAGGAAATTATGATGTAATCATTTTGGATATTTCTCTTCCAAAAATGAGCGGGATTGATGTGTGTCGAAAACTTCGCGCAGAAGGTAATACAACTCCTATTATTATGCTTACTTCGCGAGCAACTCAGGAAGATATTGTCGCAGGACTTGATTATGGTGCGGACGATTATTTAACAAAGCCGTGCGATTACCGAGAATTGGTGGCTCGCATTCGTGCGCTTGGTCGTCGCGGTCAGTCCAATAAATCTACTGAAACCATTAAAATTGGAAAATTGGAAATCGACGCACAGCACCGAATGGTTTATTTTGCTGGACAGGAAATTCATTTTTCAAAGAAAGAATTCGCACTTTTACATTATTTTGCTACACATCGCGGATATCATATTCCAAAATCAGAATTGATGGAAAAAGTTTGGGGAATTTACGATAATTTTGAAGAAGGGAAAGTGGTCGAAGTGTATATCGGATATCTCCGCAAAAAAATTCCTGGAATTATTGAAACACGAAAGGGTTACGGATATGCTATCAAAGAACTTTTTTAATCCATTATGAAGGATTATCTCAAATCGAGTGAGAGAAAGTTGGTCGCAAGTTTTGTAATTGGTGCGCTCATTTTCTTGATGGTTTTTGAAGGAGTTTTCCTCGTTACTCGTTATTTTATTGAAATACAAACACACGAAGAAAATTTCATCAAGGAAACTAATTCACTCGTGAATCATAAGACGATTCTATCACCGCAGGCCGTTTCTTTCGTGATAGGAATTGAAGCGATTCAAACGAATGCTGAAGGGCAAATTCTGAGTTCACAAATTCGAAATTTGACGATTGAAAATATTTCAGATATTTTGGATGAAGATACGCTGGAAGATATTGACGAAAGCTCAAATCATATGGCGTATGCGGATGATTATATTGTACGGCGCGTTCAGCAAAATAATGTTACAACTTTTTTCTTTACACGACCTCGGATCAATCTTCACACGATGCAGCGTGATGCGATTCGATTTTTGTTGCTTGATATACTTTTGATTTTTCCGTTGTGGTTTTTGATGCGTTTTCATATTCGTCGGACGCTTTTGCCAGTTCGTGAAAATATTGATACAATGACACATTTTGTTCACGATGCTGGTCACGAACTCAAGACTCCGCTCGCAATTATTTCTGGAAATTTGCAGATTTTGCGCGATAGCCCGAAGATGGATTATGAGTTGGTCGAAAGTAGTTTGGATACGATCGACGCGATGAATGAGTCTATTAGCGGATTGCTAGAGCTTGCAGACCTCAAAATTCCTGAAAAAAATAAAAAAACGAATATTTTACCAATTATTGAATCTGAAATTTTTCGTGCCAAAAATATCAAAAATGTCACTATTGAAAATAATTTGACGAAGGATTTTTATGTTTCTGCGAGCGAAAAACATCTTTCGATTTTGATTCGAAACTTGCTGGAAAATGCGATAAAATACAATAAAGAAAATGGGCGAGTAATGATTTCTTCTGAGAAAAATATTTTCACCATTCGTGATACGGGGATCGGAATGGCGAAAGATGATATTGATCGAATTTTTGATCGTTTTTATCGAATTAATCAAAATTCTTCGATTGCTGGATCGGGTATTGGCATGACACTTGTTGACAAAATTCTCAAATTGTATGATTGGGATATTAAAATTCAGAGCCAAGTTGACGAATGAACAGAAATTAGAATTATTTTTCCAAAATAAAAACGAGCAATTATAGTTTAATATTTGTACAAAATTTAATAACTTATTTTTATGGTAACAATTTATACAAAAGATTACTGCCCATATTGTGTGCAGGCCAAAAACCTATTTACATCGCTTGGAGTTGAATTTACTGAAGTTGATGTAACGAATAATCCTGATATCCTTATGGAAATTGTGCAAAAAACTCCAATGCGAACGGTTCCGCAAATTTTTGTGGGTGACACATTTTTAGGTGGTTATACCGATGTGGCCGCGCTTCATGCTGAAGGAAAGCTCCTTCCGATGCTTGAAACAAAATAAAACTCTCGTACGAGAGTTTTTTAAAATTCCAATTTCCAAGAATATTTTTTTTTAGTATTTGGGGCAAGTTTATTGATTCCTCATTTATTTGTGAAATCTCATTTTTGTTCAAATTCATCAGCAAATCAATCCCATGGCTCAATGCAAATAAATGGTGCATTCGGTTGTTTCCAGATTCCAAGATGTGGAAAATTTTCCCAAGACATTGTAAAAATTTTCTCGTTTTTCTCACAAAAATCAATAGAATCACCTCAAAAATTTCTTAAAATCATCGCATCTTTTTCAAAAAACTGTTCTTGTAGGCATAAATCTTTTTTGTTCAGATAGTCTCCAAAATTTTCTTCATAATCCTGGAAGATCATTCCATTTTGAAGTCGGTCTATTTTTTGATGGCTATAATTTTCTTTGAAAACGAGCGAATATTGTTCGATATTTGTTCATATTTTGAAAGCTGGATGAATTCCGAGAGAAAAAAACATATCACTATTTCTGGTATTTTTTACAATGTATTCAGTTTTGATGTTATTTTCAAAAATTGTGTATCAAATTGAAAGTTCAAAATCGAATGGATATTTTTTGAGTGTTTCTGGTGACGACTTGAGTATAAAAGTTGCAGAATTTTCATTTGAATCAACCAGGATAAAATCCATATCACGAGCAAATCCGTGTTGTCATAACTGATATTTTTTTTCTTCAAAAATATATGAATTATCCTTGAGTGCTCCCACGATAGGAAAGAGAACGGGGGATTGTCGCTGCCAAAAATTTTCCTCTTTTTGGTGGATAATTTCTCTATTTTTGTACAATAATGAATTTATTTCTGCTCAAAAATGATTTATCTTGAGAGTGAGGTTGTCATTTTGAAGAATAGTTTCCATAATTTTTAAAAAATAAAATCCCAAATTGAGATTTTATCGAAGTTCAAAAGTAAAAGAAAGAGTCGTTGTGTATTCATCTTCTCCTTTAAACCATTGTGCGTCTGCCGTGGTAACTTCCTCTGAAGATTTTGCTATATTTGCAAGTGATCACATATATGGAGTATAATTTTGTGAATCTGTCGTTACAGAAATAATTTTTCCAAGTTTTGCGCCAAGATTTTGAGCCATTTCTGAAGCTTCTTTTTTTGCTTTTTCAATAGCATCCTTTCGTGCTTCAGCTATAAGGCCTTCTTGTGAATCAAGGTTTTTATCTATAGATAAAACAAAAGTATCTTTTATTTTTCCGAGTGCTGTGATAATATTTTCAGTATTTCCAAAATTCTCTTTTGTAACACGAAGCGTTAAATATTGTATAACATTGTAAACGTGCTTTGACTTTCCTTCAGACTCGTTTTCTGTTTCATTATATCTGTCCCACTGATTTGTTCTCATTTCTTCAAGAACAATATCAGAATCATTCAGGCCAAGATTTTTTAGAGCACTCATAAGCTCATTTCGTTTGTTGATGAGTTTTTGTGTCGCAACATCAATACTTTCTTCGCTTTCAATGTCGATACTCATAGCAATTTTTGCACTATCTGGCTTTACTTTAACGACCCCTTGTGTAGTCAAAGAAATTGTTCGCGGAGTTTTATTATTTTGTCCAATGAGGTTTGTTCCAATAATAAAAACGAGCAAAACTACGGAAATTACTCCAAGAATTTTTTCGAGCATATTTTGAAAGTTAAAAAATATTATTTTTATTATAAAGATTTTTTCTTTTTTGCAAATAATTTGCGAAAAATTTGAAAATTCGTATACTCGCCTCATTATTTTTTTAAAAAAATTTTTATGGCGTACGAAGAAATTGAATATGATATGTATGGCGATCCGATTTATCCTGATGACAATTCATCTTCAGAATCAGAAAAAGTGGTGGATGCTTTTGGTAACGAATTATCGTCCGGCGATACGGTGCAACTCACGCGAGAATTACCAGTGAAAGGTACAAAAGTAACACTCAAAAAAGGTACAAAAGTAAAAAATATTCGCTTGACCGACAATATTGAAGAAATTTCTGCAAACATTCCAGAAGTTAAAGGCTTGGTTTTGCGAACAGAATTTGTGAAAAAAATTTAAAAAAATCCCATTTGGGATTTTTTATTTGATCCAACCATCAATGATATCCTGCAAAATTTTTGCGAGTTTTTCAGGATCGTGACGCACAAAATCTTCGTCGCTCACCACATTTCGCTCAATAATTTTGTATTGTTTGTCAGCAAAGTCGAGAATATTTTTAATTTTCACCGGCTTTTTATTTTCTTCAATTTTGTATTTTGCCACGATTTCATCGTCGATAATTCCATTATTCACAATAACATAATCCAATTCCGCTGGTCCAATAAATTTTTCAATCGCCTCAATAAAATCCTTGACTTCCATATTTGTCGTTTCACCGCGCTTTGTCATCGCGTTACAAACATAAATCAGCTTTGCTGGCGTCGCATCAAGCGCTTCGCGCATCCCCTTGGAGAGTAAATTTGGAATAACGCTCGTATACAAATCGCCAGGTCCAATAATAATATAATCCGCATTCATAATAGCTTCACGAGCCCGAGGATTAAGATTTCCTTCTGCGCCAATAAGCCACGCATCCTCGATATTTTGATCAATATTGTGCGTTCGTTCGCCCGGATTTTTATCAGAAACATCGATATTTTTTTCACCTTCAATCACGGTTCCATCCTCAAAGCGCACTGCCAAATGCACATCTTCCAGTGTTACAGGAATTACGCGCCCCGTCACATCAAACATTTTGCACATTTCATCGAGTCATTTTTCATAATCACCCTCAATATCAACAAGCGCTGTGAGCAAAATATTTCCGATTTTATTTGACCCAATAACTCCCTCTTCTTTGAAGCTGTACTCAAAAAGTTTTCGCACCATTTCAGTATCTTTGGCAAGTGCTGCAATCGCGCGTCGCAAATCTCCTGGTGGCAAAATTCCATATTTATCACGAATTGATCCCGTTGTTCCGCCGTTATCCGCAACAGAAATGATGGCTGACAAATTACAATTGTGATTTTTTTTCAGTCCATACAATACATTGAAAGTTCCAGCGCCGCCACCAATGGCGACAATATTTTTTTTCATAATTGCTTTTTAAAAAATTGTGCATATAATTATAGTGTTTTTATTTTTTAATCAAATTTTTTATGGAAATTTTCATTTTTCTCGTCATTTTGGCGCTGATTTTGGTGTTTGTATCCGTAAAACAGGTGCAGCAGTGACAGGTTGGTTTGATTGAAACTCTCGGAAAATATACAAAAACAGTAAATTCTGGGCTCACTTTTTTGATTCCAGGAGTGCAGACGCTTCGTCGCGTTGATATTCGTGAACAAGTGGTAAATGTCCCAGAACAGCAAATTATTACGATGGATAATGTTTCGATGGCAGTGGATGGGATTATTTATGTGCAAATTACGGATCCATTTCAGGCAACGTATGATGTCAATAATGTTTTTATGGCGGTTGTTTCTCTTGCACAAACAAGCCTTCGTAGTGTACTTGGAACAATGAGCCTCGATGAAACACTTTCCAATCGTGATACGATTAATGCACGACTTTTGACTTCATTGGACAAAGAAACGGGAAAATGGGGAGTGAAGGTACTTCGTGTAGAAATTAAACGCCTTGATCCGCCAGATGATATTCAGGATGCGATGAGTAAGCAGATGAAGGCTGAACGCGAAAAACGAGCCCAAATTCTTGAAGCAGAAGGGTATCGCCAGTCTCAAATCACTCGTTCTGAAGGTGACAAACAGTCAGCAATTTTGCAGGCGGAAGGAAAAAAGCAGGCCGCAATTTTGCAGGCTGAAGGTGATGCCAGTGCAGAAATTGCTCTTGCTGAAGCCAAAGCAAAAGCCCTAGAACTTGAGGCGACGGCCGCGGTTCAGTTTTTCAATGGAGCAGCAGTAACAAAAGAGCAATTGAAAGTTATTGAGGGGGCGCTTGGTCAGAATACAAAATACATTTTGGACAGCGATATTTTGGCAGGAGTTTCCA